>JAABUX010000160.1_pt1 | contig 117352 bp, 102 predicted proteins | sample 5561851 | NCBI WGS metagenome assembly JAABUX01 (sample SAMN10711883, study PRJNA513361) | rock metagenome | isolation source: Antarctica rocks | place: Antarctica: Victoria Land, Richard Nunatak red sandstone | collected 2016-01-03
GAGGACCTGAAGGCGAAGGTGCTGGCCTTCATCGAGTACTACAACCGGACGATGGCCAGGCCGTTCCAGTGGACCTACAAACCGCTCAAGCAATAACCGCCAAGTCAATTACGCCAGGGTGCACTATTACCCGCCCGATTTCGTGGGTCCGCTACCCCAGGGCGCTTCGAGGGGCGGGCCGATGCCGGTCGCAGGGCCGGTTAACCGGATCACCGCCTCGGCGACAACTCCGTTCAAAGCATCGGTCGATCGGATCACCGCCTCGATGACGACTCCGCCCGCCGTCTCTGGTTTGGAGTCGTCGCGATTGATGGCGACCGCCGCAACCCCTCCGACGGCCAGGCCCGCGCCGCACGCCTCGATCCGGCCGGATACCGGGATTGGGCTGGGCATCGCACCGCGAGCGGTCGTCCCTCCCGTCGTTCGCGGCGGACTTGCCCAATTGGGTGGCGCCGGGGCCGGTTCTTCCGGCGGCGTCACCGTTGGGTCGACCACCAAGACCGGCGATAGTAAGGCCACCGGCTCCAACACCGGCCCGGAGTGGACCTACCAGACGTATGAGTGGAGCGAGACGATCGTCACGGGCACCGACGGCTATGGCGGTAACTACACCTGGGACGACCGAAAAGACCTGCTCATCGTGACGTCGCTCCACTCGGGGGTTGGTCGAACGGACCATGTGGCCAGCGAGACCTACACCCTCCACGACTCCGGCGGCGACGTCACCGAGGATGAAACCTATAAGTCGACCGGTAATAGTACGGATATCAACCCGCCCGATGGTCGACACTCCTACACCGACCACGAAACGACCAGCGATACGTTCGACTTCGAGGACAAGGCCACCGGCGTAGTGGCCGCCGCCGGGGTGTCGGGCAGCGACAGCTTCGACGACACCCAACAGGCGAGCCAAACCACCGATCTCCAATATGCCCAGAACTATGACGGCCAGGGAGGCGTCACGTCGCAGACCACCGAGAAAGACCAAGGCTCGGAGAGCTTCGGGACCAGCGACAACGGCACCGCCACGCTCTCCGGGGCGGCCACCGGCTCCGACACGTTCAACGCCGGCAGCTCGGACTCGGACAACTGGACGCACAACGTCAACGCCAACGACAGTTTCGACGACTCGGGCAACTACAGCAAGTTCAGCACCACGACCGACACCGACTCGGGGACCGACGCCAGCAACGACGGTGTCAACGGCGGCGACTCGTTCACCTCGGGGTCGTCGGGCGGGACCGATAACTTCAACGACGGCGAAAGCTCGTCGGATCAGTACAACGTCAGCGTGACGACCACCACCGCCTTGTCGGGGGGCATCAGCAGCGGCTCGACCTCGGATACGCTCACTGCCAGCGGCCAAGGGAAGGCGAACGACGAGGACCGGGGGACCGACTCGAACGGCGACGGCTCGTCCGACAACTTCGACGGGACCTATGGTGACAAAGAGGTTTGGACGACGGAAGAAACAAAGTTTAACTCTTCCGACGGCTTGGGAGGGACGACCTCCGGCGGCTCGGCCAAAGACACCAACTCTGCCGCCGTGACCCTTGAGGAGGCCGGCGGAGACTCAGGGCCGATCTCGGACAGCTCTGGGTCCAACAGTACGGAGTCGGGGTCCAATTCGGTCCAAGGATCATGGAGTATCGCAGTTAACCCGGATGGGGCCACCACAGCGACCGGAAGCGTGACCTACGACGACAGCGTCAGCGATGTTGCCAACAACTCGACAACCGGTGGCGCTTCCGGCGAAAGCTTCAAGCAAGCGGACAGTACTTTCGTCGAGTCGGATGTTTCTGGAACGAACAACGCAGACGGCTCGGACAAATACAAAGTCAAGGCCGATGGGGCCGACTCATCGTCATTCGACCTAAATGGACCTGACGCTGGTGGCACGGCGACTCTGGACGAGTCCGGCTCGGCCCAATGGACATCCAACGTCAGTGGGGCGAACGCCGTCGACGGCTCTGGATCTTCTTCGTTCACGGCCAGCGACAGCGGCGGCGACTCGATCATGGATAGCGGATCGGGTACAGCCACAACACCAACTACGGAGGGGACTGACACAAGTAATGTCGTCCTCAAGGACACCTCATCCGACAACTATAGCGACGGTATTACCGGCAACACCGCGATCGATACTTACGGAAGTGTGACGGGTGGTGAGTCGTATTCATCGAGCGATCGCGGCCAAGACCAGATGACCTTGACCGACTCGGGTAGCGACAGCGTCTCGTACGATAGTGGCGGTCCAGATGCGAGCCTGTCCGTCGCAAGCCTAACGCGGATCAACCCGACCGGAGGCGGATCGGCGAGCGACTTGTACTCGCTACAGGGAACCGATGGCGATAACTACACCTATACTAACACCGGAAGTGTGACGGTAGATCCAACGGGCACAAGCGGCGACAACACCTTGACGTGTCATATCGAAGCTTCCGACTCATTTGGAGGTACGGCTTCGGCCGCCGTGACGCCGAGTGGTGGGCCAACCGATAATTTGTCGCTGACCTTGAGCGGCTCGGACTCCGAGACGCTCGACGAGACGATTGCAACGATCGAAACCAACGGCACAACAACCAGTAGTACCACAAGCGGAACTGACAGCGGCACGGATCGCTTCAACCTGAGCGACTCGGACGCGACAAATTCTTACACCGAGGATGATTCGGACATCTACAACGACCCGGTTGGCGGATCGGTAAATACTCCAACAACCTCGGCCCCAGGAGTTTCGGCCTCGGGCATTCAACCGGCCGGAGCTGGGGCGGGCGACCGCTCGTCCTCGACCCGCTCAGGTACGCCTCCAGGAGGTTGGGATTCGCCCGCGTTGGCGGTGGTGGGTGGCTTCTTCGGCAACCTCTGGGACCGGGCGACGTACGTCCCCAAAACGGTCTGGGCCAACACCGAGGGTGATGGCTTCGCCAGTCGGGTGTATACAACAGCGGGGACAACAGTGGGTTCGTTGGTAGGTGTGACGCAGGTGTCAGACGCCTTCTCGCAGCACGACGCGGTCGACGGTCATGAGCAGACTACGGGCGAGAGGGTGTTCAAGGGCATCACCGGCTCGATTCAACTGGCTACCGTAGGCGTAGGCGCGGCAGCGAAAGTAACTTCCGCTGTCATTCCGACGAAAGTCGCCGTACCAAATCCTCAAGCCTTGCTGAACAACGCTGCTTCAGGCGCAAGAGGAACCCAACTTGCTGATTCTGCCTTGCTGGACAAACTCCGGGCGCGAGGTTACACTATCGATCAAAGCGATGAGATTCAGGCGTATCTCAGTTTGCGAGGTGCCAACGCAGCGACTTTCCGGACCAAAGATTTGCTGCTCAAACCTGATCCCAGGAAGATTGAGGTGTTGGAGGAGTTTCTGCACAACGTGCAGGAGAAGATTGGTTTGCCAGGCGAAATGAGCATCAGCCAACTTGAGGTCCATGTGAAGAACTTCATGCTCCGACATCGAAAGTTGCTCGGGATTAGTGAACCGGGCGACATTCAATGGTTGACAGACTGGCTCGCTCAAGCCGGAGGTTTGTAATGGCGATGACCTCTTTGACAGCAAAGCCACTCGATGCCTTTTCACTTGGCAAAAAGCGGATTCTCGTGTGCCAAGTTTTGGGGATTAATCCGAACAACTTTGTCGGGAAAGAATTTTGGTTTCTTTCCCTCGATCAACGGCAAATTCTTATCAAAATCGACGGTCTTTCCACCGCGAGCCGCTTCAAAGAAAATCTCTGCGACTTTAGCTACTCGGGAGTGGAGATTAGTTCAGATCATATTGGAGCGGACTCGCTGATTGTTGAGGCTACCTAATCCACCTGTCGGATAAAGGTCGTGAAGTCTTTTCCTACTGAGTGAGCGAAAAAGGGACATTCTACTTTTTGAATTAAGTAGAGCGTCCCTTTTTGTTTTTCCCCCCAAAATATCGCCAACTGACTCGGAAGGAACATCAATGGCACTTGATGAATATGTCGATTCCGTTCTCGAACGGCTCGACTATAAACGATTCTCTCTCAGCGTGTTGGCGAGCAAATGGACATTCTTTGTCGATCAATGCGCTGAGGGTTACGACTGGAATATCTACGAATTTGATAATGAACTCTCGGTTCGAGATTCGATTGAAGAGATCCTCAACGACCCTGTTTTCAAGCAATTTTACGAATTCGGCGGATTCGTTCGAGAAGTTCATGACGCCGATGAGCGCTACAGAGACCTCCTTCAACCCAATGTCAAACGAACTTCGTTCAGTGAGTCTTGGTGGCATACAGGTGTTCTGAAGTCTGCGGGGGATGAGTATTGCTCTGATGTGCTCCGTCGATACTCCATTCTAGTTAAGCCGTTCGACTCGGATTTCGCTTCGGAAGACTAAACTCGGCTGGCGGTCTGTGACGCAAAACTCGGTGTCGGTTCATTTTTTCGTGAAAAATAAGAGCTGACATCGAGTTTTCCCGCCCTCGACCTTCGTGCGGTCCGGGCGGAGTTTTCGTTTCGAAGTCGGAGTCAGGCGATCGATGACGTCATCCGACCATCAAGTTTGCCGGTCGGGTAAATCGGGGGAGACTTGTTTGCTTATTTTGGTCGGTCAGAGGTGTAAGTCGTCCGACCAAGCCGGGTTTGCTCTTGATCGACCTGCCCGGTCCCCCTAGGATGACGCCGATCTGGTTTTGATCGACGATCGCCGTGGATCGACCCAACTGCCGTGATCGGAACGTTTTTCGAGCGTGAGTCGATGCCCGACTCGGACCCGAGACCCAAGGAGAGGGCCAAGATCGCATGACCGTCCCAACGGAAGGTGGCGTCGTTTATCGAAAGTCGGTCGTCGCCGCCGCGACTCGCGCCGCTCGCCCATCGATCTCGGGCTTATCCGGCATCCGCCTCGAAGATCAAGCCACGACCGCCACCCGGAACTACCTGGTCCAGAGCCAGGACCCCGACGGTTTCTGGGTGGGTAAGCTTGAAGGCGATTCGATCCTCGAATCCGAATATATCCTCTTAATGGCGTACCTCGGCCGGGTCCGCGACCCGCTTTGCCTCAAGATGGTCCGCGTGATCCTCGATGAGCAGAATCCCGAAGGCGGTTGGTCGACTTACCCCGGCGGCCCTTCGCAGGTCAGCGCGACGGTGAAGGCGTACTTCGTCCTCAAGATGCTCGGCAGGCCGGTCGACGACCCGGTGATGGTCCGGGCTCGGAGCGTGGTCCACAAGCTGGGTGGGGCTCAAGCCTGCAATAGCTTCACCCGGTTCTACCTCGCCCTCCTGGGTCAGATCCCCTACGACGACGTCCCCTACGTCCCGCCCGAACTCCTGTTCGTCCCGCCCAAGGTCCGGTTCAGCATGGCCTCGATGTCGAGCTGGACCCGGACGATCATCGTCCCCTTGATGATCATCTCCCGGTTCAAGCCGGTCCGAAAACTTCGGGCTGACGAAGGGATCGCCGAGCTTTTCTTGCCGGTCGAGCTGGCTCCGCCCAAGAAAAAATACCCGACGTTCTCCTGGGGTCGCTTCTTCCTGGGTTGCGATCGGGCCATGAAGTGGATGGACCGGGTGGTCCCTGAAAGATGCCGAGCCCCCGCGATCAAGAAGGCGCACCGCTGGATTCTCGACCACTGCGAGAACTCCGACGGCTTGGGCGCGATCAGCCCGCCGATGATCTACTCGATCGTCGCGTTCGGCTGCCTCGGCTACTCGAAGGACTCGGCGATCCTCACCTGGGCGCATCGCCAGCTTGAAGGGTTGGTGATCGAGGAAGAGGGGCGAGCCTGGGTCCAACCGTCGCTCTCTCCGGTCTGGGATACGGCGATCGCCACCATCGCCCTGGCCAACACCGGCGTGGCGAACGATCACCCCGCGCTCCTTCGAGCCGCCCGATGGCTCCTGGACAAAGAGATCCGGGTCGCTGGCGACTGGAACGCCCGAGGTCTCAAAATCGAGCCGAGCGGCTGGCATTTCCAGTATCAGAACGAGCGCTACCCCGACATCGACGACTCGGCGATGGTCCTTCTCGCCTTGCAGAGCACCGGACTGGGGACCGATCCCGAAGTTGTGGCTTGCACCCGGCGAGGGGTCAACTGGCTCCTGGCCTTGCAAAACTCCGACGGCGGCTGGGCGGCTTACGACAAGGACATCGACAATCAGGTCTTGACCAAGGTCCCGTTCGCCGACCACAACGCGATGCTCGACCCGAGCTGTGCGGATATCACGGCGAGGGTGATCGAGCTGCTCGGGACCCTGGGCCACGACCGGACCCACCCGAGCATCGCCCGAGGGCTCGACTACCTCTGGAAAACCCAGGAGCCCGAAGGGTGCTGGTACGGACGGTGGGGCGTCAACTACATTTACGGGACCTGGCAAGTCTTGCAAGGCTTGAAGGCGATCAACTTCCCGATGGACCACCCCGCCTTGACCCGTGCGGCCGACTGGCTCGAAAAGGTCCAGCAAGCCGACGGCTCCTGGGGCGAGTCCTGCCACTCCTACGACGACCCGAGCACCAAAGGTCAGGGCGACCCGACGCCGTCGCAAACCGCCTGGGCCGTGCTGGCCCTGGTCTCGGCGGGCCGGGCGAACGGCGACGCCGTCCGTCGAGGGGTCTGCTACCTCGTCGAAAGCCAGAAGGCTGACGGGACCTGGTACGACGAGACGTTCACCGGGACCGGCTTCCCGAGCGTTTTCTACCTTCGTTATCACCTCTACCCGACCTCGTTCTCGGCGATGGCTTTGGCTCGATACCAGACGGCAATCTCTTCTTGATCGGATTGAAAACCCAACGGCCGCGTCAAGGATGGCGCGAGTCGAACTCCAGGAGGTCCCGGATGCTGCGGTTCCCGCTCGAAATGACCAGCCGGATCGCCGGTTACGTCGCCAAGAAGAAGCTCACCAAGACCGAGCGCTTTCCGATGGTCTTGATGCTCGAACCGCTCCACGCCTGCAACCTGACCTGCACCGGTTGCGGTCGAATCCGCGAATACGAGTCGACGATCAAGCAGAAGTTGTCGATCCAGGAATGCCTCGACGCCGTGGATGAATGCGGAGCCCCCGTCGTCTCGATCTGCGGCGGCGAGCCGATGATCTACCCGGGGATCGCCGAGCTGACGGCCAAGATCCTCGAACGGAAGAAAGTCGTCTACCTCTGCACCAACGGGATGTTCATTCGCAAGAAGATCGCCGACTTCAAGCCCTCGAATCGGTTCTTCTTCAACGTCCACCTCGACGGGCTTCGCGAGTCGCACGACCTGGCCGTCGAGCGCAAAGGCGTCTACGACCAGGCGATCGACGGGATCAAGGTCGCCAAGGCCGCCGGCCACATGGTTTGCACCAACACCACCGTCTTCAACGAGACGAGCATGGCCGAGCTTGACGCCATGTTCGGCTACTTGACCGAGTTGGGCGTCGATGGGTTCATGATCTCGCCGGGATACGGCTACTCCGCCGTAAAGGACCAGGAGATGTTCCTGACCCGCGACGACATCCGGGTCAAGTTCAAAGCCGCCGAGGCGATGTTCCGCAAATATAAGTTCTCGACCTCGCCGGTCTTCCTGGAGTTCCTCCAAGGGGAGCGCGAGATGACCTGCACCGCCTGGGGCAACCCGACCCGGAATATCAAAGGCTGGAAAGGGCCGTGCTATCTGATCACCGACATCCACCACAAGTCGTTCGACGACCTGCTCAACAAGACCGACTGGACCCAGTACGGCCCTGGCAAAGACCCCCGGTGCGAGAACTGTATGGTCCACTCGGGGTTCGAGGCATCGGCCGCCCTTGGGGTCAACGGCAAGCTCGGCGACACCCTGAAGATGATCAAGTGGCAGTTTGTTTGATCCGAAATTGAGCGTGCTTCGATGAGTTCTTCGCCTCGACCCGAACCCTCGCCCACCAAACCCGCGCCCCCTCCGGTGTCGGCCGACATCGGGGTGGTGGCGGCGCTGGGGATCGAGGTCGCTCCGCTCCTGGCGAGGTTGACCAACGTCCGGAAATACAACGGGGCGAAGTTCTCGGTGGTTGAAGGGGAACACTCGGGGAAAGTGATCGCGGTGGTCCTCGCCGGGGCGGGACGGGCGAGGGCGCAGCGAGGGGCCGAGGTCTTGCTCGACGGCCACCGCCCCCGCTGGCTCGTTTCGGCGGGATTTGCCGGGGGACTCGACCCGAGATTGAAGCGAAACGACCTGGTTTTGCCGTCCGAAGTCATCAACCTCGAAGGCCGACGCTATGCGATTGACCTGGCCGTTCCACCCTCATCTGAAGCCCAGGGGTTGCGCACCGGTCGGCTTTTGACGGTTGACGAGATCGTCCGATCCGCTCGGGAAAAGGCGGAACTCCGCCAGAAGCATGCCGCCGACCTCGTCGACATGGAAACCTCGTCGGTCGCGGCCCTCTGCGCCGATCGAGGAGTCCGCTTCCTGTCCGTCCGCGTCATCAGCGACGAGGCCGGGACCGACCTCCCGCCCGAAGTCCTGGCGATCCTCGGTCGATCCGGCGGCTTGAGGCTCGGCGCGGCGTTCGGGGCGGTCTGGAAGCGCCCAGGCAGCATCAAAGACCTGCTCGCTTTGCGAACTCACGCCACCGAGGCCGCCGACAAGCTCTCGCGCTTCTTGCTCGGGTCGATGACCCAACTCAACTGATCCGATCACTTCGCCGCAGGGACCGGCGCGGCATCCTTGCCGGGTTGCGGTGCCGCGTAGGCGGGGCGTCGGATCGGCTTGGCCACCTGCTGCGCCTCGAACCGCTGGGTCGACTTCGGGGCCATCAAGCTCTCGACCGCCAGCGACGCCAGGCCGGTGACGATCAGCATCGTCGCCAGCCCGATCCCGACTCCATGCCAGGGGTGGAACCGAAAGATCAGGACGAACACGCCAAACCAGGCGATCGCCTGGAGCGCAGTCTTGCCGATGTCGTCGGTGAACATCGTGGCGAACGTCGACTTGGTCCACGTCAGGATCAAGGCGAGGATCAGCGAGCCGAACGCGACCTTCCACTCGAAACCGGGCGTCGGCTCGTCGTAGAGCGCGTCTTGCCCCTGGCTCACCACGAAGAAGCAAACCACGAACAGCACCAAGTAGTAGATCGCGAACGTCAACAAGAGCGAGAGCATGATCAGCGACTCGCGGGTTGGGTCGATGGAGAGGATGGGTGACTTTGGAGGACAACCCCGAGTCACCAGTAGCCTAGCATCCTAATCGCTCGGTGGGCGGTCGGCCATGCCTCCCCTCGGGATTTCGCCGAGGGTACGATGTTCCTCCGGTCGCGATCCCCCACCCTCGGGAATCTCCAGCATGATCCACCTCAGCGCGTTCGCCGACGAAATCTCCGCCGACCCGGTCGAGCAGGTTGACGTCCTCGATCGGTTGGGTATTCGCCACATCGAGTTCCGCTCGATCTTCGGGACCAACGTCCTCGACCTCTCCGACAAGCAACACGAAGCGTTTCAGATCCTCTTGCGCGATCGAGGGTTTGCCTTGAGCGCGATCGGTTCGCCCATCGGCAAGATTCAGGCGACCGACCCGTTCGAACCGCACCTCGCCCGGTTCCACAAGGCGATCGAGGTCGCCGAGTTCTACGAAGCCCCTCGCATTCGAATCTTCTCGTTTTATATTCCCACCGGCGACGACCCCGCGAGCCACCACGACGAGATCCTATCGAGGATGCGCGAGATGTCCCGGATCGCCGTCGACCGAGGGGTGAAACTCTACCTGGAAAACGAAAAAGGGATCTACGGCGACACCGCTCGGAGGGTCCTCGACATCCTCGAAGTCGTCGACTCCCCCGCGCTCGCCCATGCGTTCGACCCGGCCAATTACCTCGAAGTCGGCCAGGAGATCAACGAAGCCTGGGACCTGCTCCGAGGGCAGACGGCCCATATCCACGTCAAGGATTACGACCCCAAGACCAAGAGCATGGTCCCCGCCGGTCAAGGGCAGGGGCAAATCCCCCGGATCATCGCCGAAGCGGTGTCCGACGGCTTCGATGGCTTTTGCACGCTCGAACCCCACTTGATCGTTGCCGGGAAGTCTCACGGCTTCACCGGCCCCGACCGCTTCGGCGACGCCGCGCGTGCTTTGCAAGATGCGCTCGACCGCAAAGGGGTGTCGTACGGTTGACCAGGGAACCGTGTTTGGACCGCCGACTTTTTGGACTTTTTTAGTGCGATCACTCGCGAATTTCGTGAGACAATCGCGACGACCTTCTTCAACAACTCCCGGGACTACAGCAATGATCCAATCCAGGTTCGGTCGTCGACAATTTCTTCAAGGCGCTGTCGCGGGCGCATGCGCCGCCGCCACCGGCTTTCGTCCCGGTTTCGCTTGGGGCGCCGACACGGGTAAGCCCGCCGCAGGTAAGATTGGCGACTTCAAGATCTCGCTCGCCGAATGGTCGTTGCATAAAGCGCTCCGAGCCAAGGAGATGACCAACCTCGACTTCCCGAAGATCGCCCGCGAGCGGTTCGGCTTCGAGGCCGTCGAGTTCGTCAACCAGTTCTTCAAGAGCGAAGTTCGCAACGACGCCTATCTTCAGGACCTCAAGCGCCGCGCCGCGGATCATGGCGTGACCTGCGTCCTGATCATGATCGACGGCGAAGGAGACCTGAGCACGGCCGACACGGCCGAACGCTCCAAGGCCGTCGTCCAGCACAAAGCCTGGGTCGACGCCGCCGCCGCATTGGGTTGCCACGCCATCCGGGTGAACACCGGGAGCAACTACAGCCCGACCGACGTGAGCGCCGTGGCCGACGCTTGCTCCAGCCTGACCGAATACGGCGTCTCGCGGAACATCAGCATCATTTGCGAAAACCACGGTGGACCTTCGAGCGACCCCAACTCGATGGTCGCCTTGATGAAGCGCGTCAACAACCCGATGTTCGGCACCTTGCCCGACTTCGGCAACTTCCCCAAGATCAAGGCTACCGGCGAATACACGATCGACGTCTACGACGCCATCGCCCGGATGATGCCCTACGCCCGAGGCGTGTCGGCCAAGAGCTACGACTTCAACTCGGAGGGGTTGGAAACCAAGCTCGATTACGCTCGAATCCTCAAGATCGTCACCGACGCCGGCTACAAGGGCCACGTCGGCGTCGAGTATGAAGGAGAGAAGATGTCCGAACCGGACGGGATCAAGGCGACCAAAAAACTCCTCGAAACGATCCGAGGCGCGAACTACACCGGCTGATCGTTCGACCTCTGGGATCGGATCACCAAGCCGTCGCGTCTTCCGGGTCGCGGCGGTCCTCCCACCTGGAACTCCCTTGTCACCGAGTCGCGCGGCTTTTTCGAAACCAGTCGTACCTGGCTTGGAATTTTTTTCGAAGTCTTCCCCAGACCCTTTTCTGAAGGCTAGAATCCTATTGTAGTCGGTCCCGCGAAGCTTCCCTCTAAGCTTTCGCCAGTCGGACGCCCCCCGCGTCGTCACCGTCGCTCGTCCCTTCCTCGCGAGCGACTCCCTCGCCTTATCTACTCTCGATCTTTTGGATCAGCCCGATCCATCAGCCGCGCCGGCTCGTCGATCGGCATCGATCGTCGCCGCGTGCGAGCGTCCGTGCCAAGATCACGACGGTTTTCGATCCACTTCTTGAAATTACGACCTGGAGTCGAATTCTTATGATCAGGCGAAGCCGCCTCGCAACTCGACCCATCGTCGAGTCTTTGGAAGGCCGAATGGTTTTGTCGGCGCTCACTCCCGCCCAACTCGATTCGGCCTACGGCTTGAACGCGGTCAACGCGAATGGCGCCGGCCAGACGATCGCGCTCATCGACGTCTACCACGACCCGAACATCGCCACCGAACTGGCGACCTTCGATGCCAAGTATGGCCTAGCACCGGCGCAGTTATCGGTGGTCAACCTCGCTGGGTCGCAGGTCGACTCCGGCTGGTCCTCGGAAGAGGCGCTCGACGTCGAATGGGCGCACGCGGCCGCACCGGGCGCCAAGATCCTGGTGGTCGAGGCCAACTCGGCGAACACGACCGACCTGATCACCGCGATCAATGCCGCCAAGAGCAACCCGAACGTTTCGGTCGTGTCGATGAGCTGGGGGACGTCCGAGTTCCGCTCGGAAACCATTTATGACAGCGTCTTCACGACGCCCGTTGGCCATACCGGGATCACCTACCTCGCGTCCGCCGGCGACAGCGGCGCCGGGGCCGAGTGGCCCGCGTCGTCGCCCAACGTGATCGGCGTCGGCGGGACTTCGCTGGTCGTCGGCGCCTCGGGGGCTCGGGCCAGCGAGACGGCTTGGGCGGGTTCCGGCGGCGGGATCAGCCGCTATGAAGCCGAGCCGTCCTATCAGAAATCCGTCCAGTCGACCGGCCTCCGGACGTCGCCGGACGTGTCGCTCGACGCCGACCCGAACACCGGGGTTTCGGTCTACTCGATCGCCAGCGGCGGCTGGATTCAGGTCGGCGGGACCAGCCTCGGCAGCCCGGTCTGGGGGGGGTTGATCGCCGTCGCCGACCAAGGTCGGGCGGCCATCGGCAAGGGGACGCTCGACGGGGCGACGCAAACCCTGCCCGACCTCTACACCGCACCTTCAGGGTCGTTCGACGACATCACCACCGGGTCGCGCGCCACCGTAGGCTACGACACCTCGACCGGGCTGGGCACCCCCAACGCGGTCCCCCTCGTCGCCGCCCTGGTCGGCGACCCGAACACCGGGGCCGTGGCCGCCCCGACCGGGACACCGGCCCCGACCCCGCCAGCCCCGACACCGCCGGCCCCGACACCGCCGGCCCCGACACCGGCCCCTACGCCTCGACACCCGCGAAGGGGTCGGTGGGGCTTCTTCGGCCAGACGTCCTCATCCTCCGGGAACACCCAGACCACCGTACAGAACGCCCCGAAGCGGTCCACCCAAACCACCCCCAAGACGACTCAGCCCACGACGACCGGGCATGTGCCGACGGGCAAAGTCGGTCACTCGCCGTTCTCCGTCGGGCGCTCGGTCGACGTCGTCCTCCACTCCTGGGGCCGGTCATCTACGCTTTGATCGTTCGATTCGTTCTGGCCATCCACCCCTGACTAAGGATGGGCGGGGTTGACGGCTTCGCCCGATCCTCGTAGCTTACGCCTCGATCGCCACCCACTGATGGACCGGAACCCGCTTGGGTTCTCGGGCTTCTTGGCGTGATTCGGATGGGATGGACCCCTTTGCCTGGCGACTCGCACATCCTGGTGCTCAACCACAACGGCATCGATCTCCTGTCCGAGTGCTTGCCCTCGGTGGTCCTCGCCGCTCGAAAGTCGCCCGGTCGTTGCCGAGTTTCGGTCGTCGACAACGAGTCGACCGATGGTTCGTCGGCTTACCTCGCCGAGCACTGGCCCGAGGTCGGCGTGATTCCCGCGCTCAACCGAGGCTTGGCGTCGTTCAACGTCGTTCTTTGCGACCTCGTCGAACCCGTCGTCCTCCTCCTCAACAATGACGTCAAGCTCGCGCCGGGTTCGGTCGGACCGCTCGTCGACTCGGTAAAAGATCACCCCGACGCCTTGTTCTCGGCCCCTTGCTGCTGGACCTTCGACGGCCTCGAATACGAAGGGATGCGGACCCGGGTCCGGTCGAGATTCGGGATGGTCCAAGGTCTTTGTCGGGTTCCCGGCCACGAAGCCAAGGTGGATCAAGCCGACCTGACCGCGTCGAGCGGACCCGTGCTCGCCGTCGATCGCGTCAAATTCCTCGCCTTGGGGGGCTACGACGCGGTGTATCTCCCAGGGCGGATCGAGGACCTCGACCTCGGGTTTCGAGGCTGGATGGCGGGTTGGCGAGGGTATTATGTCCCCGAAGCGGTCGCCTACCACCGGGGTTTCGGGTCGTTCGGACCGGCCTTCGGGGAGTCGGGCTGCGATCGGCTGGCGACGAGAAACACCTTGATCTTCGCCTGGAAAAACCTCGGCGGGAACCGTTTGCTCGGCCACCTGGCCTGGCTCATGGTCCGGGTCGCCTTCGCCCTGGGGTCGGGGCGCTTCGGCTTCCTCAAGGCACTCTTCGAGGCGGTCGGGAAGCTGGGCGAAGTCATGGCGACCCGAAAGCGGCTGGCCGTCGGGTTCGGCGACTGGGTGGATCGCCAGGAGGCGTTTTTCGACCGGTTCGCGTTTGATCCTGGACCGTCCGGGCGAACTTGAGATTCCATCGATGACCTCGGCGGATTGATCGACCAAGGACGCACGGAGGCGTCGCACCATGATTGCTCGAACCGGAAGAAATCTGGTGATCGACGCTCGACCCCGAGGCCCGAATGGTCCTCTGGCGAGCGAGCGTGTGCTTGGCCGCCCGCTGCTCGATCACCTCCTTGACCTCGTTGAAGAGCATGGGGCTGGGCCGGTCGCCGTCCATGCTCGGATCGACGAGCATGACGCCTTGCGGTCGGTGGTTTCCCGACTCAGACCGACGAATCTCCGGTTCGTGACCGGACCACCGCCCGAACATTCGGCCGTCCTTCGATCGGATCGGCTCTACGACTCCTCCCGGCTCCGTCGGGTCCTGAAGCGTGGCAAGGACCCGGAGTTGGCCGCGATCTGGCGGCTCGACCGGCCTCGGGGGCTCGACGGGGCCGAAGCGGAACTCGTCCGTCGCCAGACTTATCAACCCCTGGGCCGCTTCTGGGCGTTGGGTCCGGCCCGAGCCATCGCCCGATGGCTCAAGCCGACCCGCGTCCGGCCCAACATGGTGACGCTCGCTTCGGGGGCATTGGTCCTCGGATCGGCCGCCGCCGTGGGGTTCCTGCGCGATTCGTGGGCGATCCGAGGCTTCGCCGCGTCGGGTCTGGCCCTGGCCCTGGTGCTCGACACCGCCGACGGCCACCTCGCCCGGCTTCAGGGCACGGCCAGCGAATTTGGTCGGTGGCTCGACGCCAACCTCGACGAACTCGGCGACATGGCGCTCCACGCCGCCATCGCCTGGGCCTGCTTCGTCCGCGACGCCAACCCGTCCTGGCTGGCGGTCGGGATGATTTACGCGATGGGAAAGTACCTTTACGTCGTCGGTTCGCATACGGGGGAGGTTCTTGAGGCCGATCCGTCGGCATCCGTCCCGATGGCCGCGACCTCGGGAGGGGTCCTTCGGCGATCGGTGATCGCCTTGGGGCATGCCGACATCCGGTGGCACTTGTGGATCGTCCTGGCGGCGCTGGGGCGGCTCGACGTCGCGCTCGGGGTTTACTCGGTTTATTTCCCGATCCGGGCCTTGGCGGGCCTCGTTCGAAAGGCGGCTCGCCATGCTTGATCGACCGACCGTTTCGGCCCTGATCGTGGCCAAGGACGAAGCCCACCACCTGGCCGACTGCCTGTCGAGCTTGAGTTGGGCCGACGAGACGATCGTCGTCGTCGACGCCGCCTCGACCGACGGCACCGAGAGCGTGGCCCGAGACCTGGCCACTCACGTCGTCGTCCGACCGTTCGACGACTTCGCCGGGCAAAGAAACTCCGCGCTCGCCCTGGCCTCGGGCGACTGGGTTTTCGCGGTCGATGCCGACGAGCGATCTACCCCCGAGTTGGCCCTCGAAATCCGCCGGTCGATCACGATGAACCCCGAGGGATGCGTCGGTTTTCGGGTCCCGATCCGGAGCGTCGTGCTTGGTCGCTCGTTCCGGTTCTCGGGGACGCAGCACGACCGCCCGCTTCGGCTGTTCCGGAGGACCTTGGGGCGTTGGGTCGGTTCGGTCCACGAGACGGTCGAGCTTTCGGGGAGGGTCGAACTGCTTTCGAGCTATCTGTCGCACCAAACCCTTCCCGACATGGCCACGTTTCTCCGGAAGATCGACCATTACACGACGCTCGAAGCCCGGCAATTTCATCGATCCGGAGCGCGATTTCGTTCGATCGACGTGACGATCCGCCCGGCGTGGGTGTTCGCGAAGCTCTACCTTGGCAAGCAGGGATTCCGCGACGGCCTGGAAGGGCTGGCCTTCTGTGCCCTATCGGGCCTCTCGGTGGCGGTCCGCCACTGGAAGCACCGCGAGCTGCTCCGAGCGGGGGCGAACCCATGATCGCCGGTTTGGTGCCACCTCCCCACCCGACGCATGACGCCGAGGTCGCCGCCCGATTCGACGCGACCGAGGCGCGGTTCAAACCCGAGGTCGCGTCCGACGACGTGAGGCTGGCCGGCGTCGTCCGAGCGATCGGGCCGGTCGCCGGGCTTCGCGTCCTCGACCTTGGTTGTGGCAAGGGGCGGTTCGCGGTTCACCTGGCCGACCAAGGCGCCGAGGTCCTGGGGGTCGACCTGTCCTCGGCGATGCTTGGATGCGCCAGCGGGATCGACCGGGCCAAAGCCTCGGCGAAGCGGTTGCCCTTCGCCGATCGCGTGTTCGATGCGGTGATCGCCGTCGAAGTCTTGGAGCATGTCGGCGACGTCCGGCCGGTGCTCCGGGAAGCTCGGCGGGTGCTTCGGCCCGGGGGCCGCCTGGCGATCGTCGACAAGAATCTGCTGGCGCTCGACTCGAATCGCCCCTGGTTCCCCTCGGTCGGGATCAAGTGGCTCGACCAGAAACGAGGGCGGTGGATGTACCCGAGCGGCGGCCCCGTCTCGGAGCGCTGGTTTGTCCCGATGCGGCTTCGAAGTCAGATTCTTCGATCCGGCTTCGAGCGCTCGAACGTGGAATTTTTGTTGACCCCGCGCGAAAGTCGCCGGTTCGTGTTTCGAGCGGTCCCCGCCGCTCGCTTGATGACGCTCTGGTCGGCCTCGGTCCCGGTCCTCTCGGACCACGCCCTCGAAAGGGGGGCCGGATGATGTTGCCGCTCGACCCACGGTTTCCGGCGTTGCCCCTGATCTTGTGCGACGTCCCGCCGGGCCTGATCCTCGCCCTTGGGCAAGAGGGGGTGCCCTCGGTGGAAGTGTCGCCCCTCGGGAACCGGCCCAGCCCGCAGCTTCGACGGGGGCGATTCGTCCTCTTTGACGGCCGGAAGAGCGCCTCCAGGTCGATCCTGGAACAACTGGCGGCGGATCAGGTGGGGATCGACGTCGACCGCTATCGGAGCTTGGGCGCGGTTGATCCCTTCGACGCCTTGGTCGACACCCAGGCGGAGGCGATTGCCTGGTCGGTCCAAGGGTTGGAGGTGGTCGAGCGGATGGCCCGTTATGACAAGGCCGCGATCCGTCGACGGCTCGTCGACCGGATTCGCCGAGACGTGGTCGCTTCGGGCGGCGTCTGGGCTCGGTTGTCGAGTTTCCCGTTCCCCTACCGATCCGCGTTCAACCTGCGGGTCGACCTCGACGAGAATCAGCCCGAGGACTACGCCCGGTTCGCGCTCGCCCGCAAGCCGATCGACGACTGCTCGACCCACTTCGTCAGCACCGCCGCCTATGGGGCCTTGCCCGGCGTCCTCGCCGACCTCAGGCGGGTCGATGCGCAGTCGCACGGCCACTTCCACCACGTTTATCGCGACGTTGCCTCGAACCGGCGGAACATCGAGCGGGCGCATACCTTGCTCGTCGATTCGGGTTTCGCGGCCCCGGTCGGGTTCGCGGGGCCTCATGGTCGATGGAACGTCGGGCTGGCTCAGGGCCTCGAAGCGATGGGCTACCGCTACTCGTCCGACTTCCAGCTTGGATACGACGACCGCCCGTTCTTCCCCTGGCTCGGCGATCGGTTTTCTCGGGTCCTCCAAGTCCCCGTCCACCCGCTCTGCGAGGGAGCATTCTTCGAGTCGGGGGGGACGGCCCGAAACGTGAGCGATCACCTCGTCGCGACGGTCCGCTCGGCGATCGAGGCCGGAGAGCCTGCCTTCGTCTACGGCCACCCCGAAGCCCGCCTGGGACGGTACCCCCGGATCGTCTCGGCCCTGGCCGACGCGGTGGTGGGGGATGCTTTGCTCTGGCGAACCACGTTGACCGAGTTCGCCCGATGGTGGCATTGGCGAGCCGACCGCAAGTGGTCGGTCCTCCTCAACGACGAGGACCGGCTGTCGATCCAGTTCGACGAGGTCGACCGCAAGTACCCGATGGCCGTCGAGATCGTCCGGGGGGATCACGTCGCCACGGTCCCGATCCGAGGCCCGAGCCTCAGGTTCCCCCGCAGTGCCCTGGTTTACGAGAAGCGGACATTGCGATTCGATCGACCCGAGTCGACCGTGATCCGACCCCCTCGCGGCGTCAGGGCGTCGATCCGGTCCGCCATCGATTGGGAAACCGTGACCCCGGTCGCCGAGATCGCCACGAACACCCTCGCCGGCCGGATCAAGCGCGGCCTCCGCCGCTGGAAAGACCGCTGACGAAACGAAGCCAAACGAACACCCGGACGATCCCTCGTCGGGCGTTCGAAGGTTTAGCGCCGGGTCGGCCTTGTCAAAACTCGTCGGCGTTGATGACTTCCCCGCCATCTTTCGTCAGGAGTTTGAGCAGCGTCTCGGGTTTGATGGTCTTGGGCAGGGTTTTGACCGAGCCGTCGCCAAAGGCCGCGATGATCGATCGGGTTGGAAGCAGCGGTTTGCCGTCGACCTCCAGGTCGTCGGGTTTGGTCCAGACCACCGCGTCGGCGTCTTCGGCCTGGAAGAACATGATCGTGTTCGAGATCCCGTCCGTGATCGCCTGGATCTTCGTCCCGGCCTCATCGGCGAGGATCGTTCGCTTGCCGCGAGGCGCCAGATAGATGGTTTTTCCTTCTTCGATGAGCGACCTAGCTTCGGAGGGGGCGGCGTAGATTTTAGGTATCCGGGCAATCAGGGGTTTGTTGTTTGGGCTATCCCAAGGTTCGTCGAGGTGGAACTGGTTGTACAACTCTCTCTCTTCGAGGAGCGGGAGGATCAAGACTCGCCAGCTCAAGAGCGGCTTGTGGGCCGGGTCGGCCCGATAGGCGGGCGGGAAGGTGTCGTGGGTCGAGTGGTAGTTGTGCATGGCCAGGGCCAACTGCTTGAGGTTGTTGACCGACTGGGTTTGCTCGGCTTCCACTCCGGCCCGACGGAGCGGGATGGATATCAGGGCGACGGTCTTCTCCGGGTCGACCTCGGCGACGATCCGATCTCCCTTGGGTTCGGTACCGATTTGAATGAGCACGGGGACAAGATCGCTCAAGGTCGGGTCGGCGGTAAGGGCTTTGGTCGCCGACTCGGTCGCCGTCTTAATGAGTTTAGTCAGGGTCCGGGCGGAGTCGGAGTCTTTAGCCTGGAGCGTCGCCCGGAGCTTGGAGTTGGCTTCGTTTGGGAGAACCAGGGCCAGCCAACTCGCCCCTCGGGTGAGCGCGATGATGGGTCCGCCGCCAAAATCGGCTGGGAGGGTGGGCAACGATTCTTCGACCGCTCGCCTAAGTCCGACGCCGGGGCTAACCGCAACTCGGATCAGGGCGTCCGTTCCCCCTTCGGCCAGGGCGGCGATCAGGTCGGGCCGAGCGGCGGGCGGGCCGCTCCGAATCCGGGCCAGCGACTCGGGTCGACCGACCACAACCATGCCCCGGATCACTTCACTACCTCGGTCGATCTTTCGGACGGACGGACCTCCTCCCAGGAGCTTCATGATCGCATCGGGATCGGCCCCGTCGACGACCGGGACAGCGATGGTCGGCTGACCCGGCAAGTCGGCGAAGTCGAACATCAAGAACAATTCGGTCGCCCTCGCTTTCTTGAGGGCGACAACTAGCTCGTCGGCGGTCTTCGAAGACTTGATCATGGACGGGCTGTCGCTCGACGGGCCGAACAACCGCCTGGACATGCTTGCGGCCTGAAACCGGGTCAAGTCCACCTTGACGACGACGACGGTGTCCGCCCCCAGGATCGGGGACGGGTCGCCCGCCTCGACGTTGGCCGCGATCGGGCCAATCAGGGCGGCAACCCAAGCGAACCTCAGATACGACGGTCGAATCACCGGCATGGCGTTGAACTCCTCGGGGCAAAGGTTGTGGTTGTGGACGCTCAGATCGCGATTAATGCTTGGGCAAGACGAGTTTCAGTTCGATCATGTTGGCGGGGTTGCCGACCATCCCGACTGGGGCCGGCCCCGAGAGCGTCGCCGACGACCCCTCGACCTGGTAACGAAACGGCTTGCCTGTGAGAATGTCGAGCGGGATGGGAAGATCTTTGATCGCGTCGAGGCTCGACGGGAAACGGCCATCGTTCCGGGAAGCGTCGAGCCGGATCGCTTCGACGACCTGGAGCGCATCGAGCTGGCGATCCACTCGCAAGGCGGCTAGCCGGGATGCCTTGAAGTCGACGGTGAAGGTGGCCATCAGCGCCAGGAGTGGGTTCGCCCGCTTCTCCTCCGGGCTGAGGGCCTCCCGCCGATCTCCCGCCGCCGCTAAGGTATAAGGCACATTCACCCACTTGAAATTTTCGTCGGACAGCTCCTTGAACCTCTCGAAGCTGTAAAGCGCCGCGACTTGCACGACGGGCATGGCGTTGACCTCAGCTTCGGGCCGTCCTCCAAGGATAAGAGACCGGCGAGCTTCGGGCTCGATCTTGGCGCACATCGCCGCCACCAGGAGGCGCCGGGTCGTCGCCGAGGCGCCCGGCGGGACCGGGACGTTCAGGCCGGGGATGTTCTCCCCGCCGATGAGGCCGGGCAGCTTGGCTTGCAGGCTCTCGACGAAGCGCCGGGTCTGATCTGGTCCCCAGATTCCCCGGTCGAGTTCGAGCAGTTCCGGGAATTCGACCTCGATGAGGTGACGCTCGGTCTCGGAAGCCGACCGGAGGTCGATCATCGGCCGGGGGCGATCGGCCAAGGCCCAGAACAAGCTCGGCGCCCCGGGAGTCCCCACCAGGAGTTCGAGGTAGCGGATCATCGACAAGTCGATCTGGTTCCCAATCAGGGTGGCAATCAGGAACGGCGCTTCGGCGACGTGGCGGCCGAGGACCAGGTGTGTCTGGATCGAAGCGAACGCCCGGTCGAGCTGGCCGTCGGCGATGGCCAACTTCGCTTGCAACTCGATCAGGCGGGCCAGCGCACGCATGTTCTGGATCTCGGGGAGGAGGAGGTTGACACCCTCGTCGCGGTGTGCGAGTTCCCAGTCGCAATGGTCGCGCCTGGCCCCGGTTTCGATCTCCTTGATGATGGTCGCGAATCGGCTCAAGGCATCGCGGACCTCGTCGCGGGGCAGCTCGGCGATCGGCTTGTTGACCCAACCGTTGACCCGCTCTTCGAGCGTCGTCGCCGGATCGCCGGTCGTCGAGCCGGGTTGCGGCTGTTCGGACCGTCGTCGATCGACCAGCAGCACGTTGGCCCGGTGGTACAAGAGCGCGGCGTTGCCAGGGATCAGGCCGTAACGCTCGGGCAGGAGGTGATATTTCAGGGCGGGGCGGGGCGTCGTCGCCGGTTGGAGGGGGATTGTCGTCGCACCGGGAGGGGCCGGGGCGGCGGGGGGTTCGGTCGCGTCGCAGAACCCGGAGCAGAGCAAGACCATGAGCCATCGCATCAGGATCGATCTCCCGGAAAAAGGGCGGAGCGGAGTTCTTGGCGGAGGAGGTCGCGACCGGTCAGGACCGGAAGCCGGTTGTCCGGACCGACGTTTCGGGCTGGAGTGGGCACCCCATCCAGGCCGTACCCGAGGATCTGATCGTTGAGCCGGTCCCTCACCGTCATGGCTTCGAACCTTGGGGCGAGGGGACGCGGAGCAACCGGCTCGTCGGCGACGGCCTGGGTTCGAGGCGCCTCGGGATTGGGAGGTGCAGGGGCGGGGACATTGTCGACGACGGTCCGGATGACGATCTCGGGCGATGGCGGGATCGCCAACAGCGCGGCCTCGCCCGCCGCGATTAGGCCGAACCCTGCGGCCATCGCTGGCCAGACCCGGCGTTTCCAGCCGCCCGAGCGAGCCGAAACCGAGGCCCGACCGGCCTGGAACAAGATGCGGTCCCGGGCGGCGATCGGCGAGGGTACCAGCGCCCCGAGCGCGGTTTCGAGGTCGCTCAATTCGGGTCCGGACGCGGTGTCTTCGATCGGCATGGCACCCCCAATCGTGCTCTCAAAGTGACAAGACCCGCCTGGTAGAGTCGGTGGGCCGAACTGGTCGAGGTTTGCACGATCTCGGCGATCTGCTCGAACGTCAACCCACCCCAAAGGTGCGCGACGATGACTTCCCGCTGCGAGTCGGGCAAGTCACCCAGCGCGGTTTGCGCGGATTCGGGGTCGATCCAGCTTGAGGATCGGTCCGCCGGTCCCCCTTGGAACCAGGAGGCGGCTCGACACCCGGCCGCGGTTTCGCGTCGGCGACGGCGACGCTCGGCGATCCCGGCGTTGATCGCCCCGTTGCGGACCGCCCGGTACAACCAGCTTGCCGGGCTGTTCGGCTCGTCGGGCAGGGTGGCCAGCGCGACGAAAGCGTCCTGGACGACGTCCTCGGGCGAGTCGCACCATTGCCGGGCGAACAACCCAAGCCCGGGGCCGAGACGGTCGATCAGTGCGCCGATCCGATCGGGTTCCATTCGCCCTTTCGCCTCAAGATCGTCGGTCATCGTCAAGAAGACAACGACCAGCCGAGACGATCCCAGGACCGAGCGACGATTCTTTCCGGTCGGGGGACTCGAACGAGCCTGATGCGATCAATTCCAGCGAGGATCATCGGGAACTTCGCGGAGGTTGATCAGCGAGTGCAGCTTTTGCGACTGGACTTGCTGCAATGCGGTTTTCCAAAGATCCTGATCACGCCGGGGGAAAACAAGGTCGGGGGTCGCGAGCAAGACTTCCCACGAGTCGTCGCGCAACTCGGCTTCGAGCTGACCCGGACCCCACCCTGAGTAGTTGATCGCGACCACGGACGGGTCGACCCGACCCTTCAAGGCCCGGCGAACTTTGCTGTCCTCGACCGTGGAATACAGGCCGCCGACCACCTCATGGTCCGCAAAGTCGGGCTCGCGGTGCAGGACGACGAGCGGTCCCGAAACCGGACCGCCGAGCGAGATCGCCTTGTCCCACGAAAAGGACCCTTTGAAGATCGACCGCGAGAGGTCGGTGACCGTCGCCTCGGTCGGCCGATTGATGACCAAACCAGCCGCCCCCTCCTCCGAATGGGCGAGGAGCAAAATTACGGCTTTGCTGAAAAATGAGTCGACCATTCGAGGACTGGCAATGAGCAAATGGCCATTGATCGAAGACATACGCGACGCCTCACCCAAGAAAAGTCCGGATCTGCTCCCTGAGATTACCCTGACGGGTCTAGACTTCAACCACGATCGTACCAAAAGAGCGTCGTCACGAGCTAAGCAACGCGGCTGCCTTGCTCCAACTTCCTCTTCACGAGGAGTCTCGATGAGACGATTAAACCGAATTAAAACTACGAAAAACCGAAGTCGAACCCAGACCAAATCGAAGAGATCAGGTCCCTAAAAACCGAGATCGTGAAATTCACGATCGGGTCCCGGAAAAGTGGTTGTCGCCCAGAACATCCCCGAGTCTCAACAGCTCTCATCCACCCCTGTCATCGACCAGAGAATGATGAATCATGGTGATCGGATCAAGTCCATAACCTCCGATTGAATTCATGGGAGGTTCATCATGTCTTCTTCAAAATGTTCTATCTTAAACCCCCTATTGGCTCGCTCCAGTTTTTCCCTGGCTCGTCCAGGAATAACTCTGATGCGGCTTCTCGATGAAGGTGGAAGACGTCTTCAGATCCAAAATCTAAACATTGACAAGTTATAATTTTGAGACGGCTTAACACAAACTCGTCCACGACCGAGCAAGCTGTCTTCGGGTTGATGATTCATCGTCCGCCTTTCGGTTCGACCTTTGATCTTCGGATGACTCAAGGAAGAGTGACGAGTGTCGTCAATCCTGGTTCCGGAGAACGGGAATCATCCCCGATGATCCCCGACCTTGAATCCCCCACGGCCACCACTTGCTCGCCTGCACGGTCCGAGCCTGCATTCACCACCATGATTCGCACCGAGGAACTCCCGACATGCTGAAGCACGCTCGCCACCTAGCCACCGCCCTGGTGACCTCGGCGGTCATCGCCCTGCCACTCCTGGCTCAAGAAAAGCCGAAGATGGTCGGACCGGTCGAGGGAGGGTACCTCCTCCCCAACGGTTGGACCATCACTCCCGCCGGCTCGCAGGTCCCCCTGACCGACCTGCCGCTGAACATCCTCCCGATGCTCGACGGCAAGCATGCCCTCGTCGCCAGCAATGGGTTCAACGACCACGAACTGAGCTTGGTCGACCTGGAGCGGAAGACTATCTTGACCAAGCAGAATGTTCGCCAGAGCTGGTTCGGCCTCGCGCACGACCCGGCGACCGAACGCCTCTGGTGGGCTGGCGGCGGCAATGGCACGATCCACAACTTCAGCTTCAAGGACGGCAAGCTGACCCGGACCGGGGCCGCCGACCCCGACTCCTCGGCGATGACCAAGGAAGAGCGGGTGGCCGCCGCCAGGCGGAAAACATTCAAGGGCGGGCTTACGTTCGACCCGGCGACCAAGGTCCTTTATTCGCTTGATGTTGACGCCGGCTCGATCACGGCGATCGACACGACCGGAAAGGCGCCCGAGCGGACCGCTTCGATCGGCGGACGGCCCTACGATCTGGCTGTCGCCGGCAACGGCTCACGACTCTACGTCTCCGACTGGGCCGGGAGCGCCGTGCTCGCGCTCGACCCGACCGACCTCCACGTTGCCGCCCGGATCGGGGTCGGCGAGCATCCCAACCAGATCGCCCGTCACCCTAAGGATGATCGCCTGTTCGTCGCCTGCGCTTCGAGTAATACCGTCTCCGTGATCGATACCGCCAAAGGGGTCGTGATCGAGACGATCTCGACCAGCCTCTTCCCCAAGGCCCCCGAAGGCAGCACGCCCGACGCCCTGGCCGTCAGCCCCGACGGCGACACGCTCTACGTCGCCAACGCCGACAACAACTGCGTGGTGGTGATCGACATCGACGAGCCTGCCAAGAGCGGGGTCAAAGGGTTCATCCCGACGGGCTGGTATCCGACATCCATCGCCGTCACTCCCGACGGCAAGAATCTCCTGGTCGGCGTCGGGAAGGGAAACCAGACTCGACCGAACCCGCCCGACCCCGAGTATCAGAAGAAGGTCGACGCCTTCCTGGCCAAGACGAAGGTTGATATCCCCAAGGACCAGATCGCCGACCTGCGCCGGTTCCCTTATATCGGGACCACCCTCTCCGGGGCGTTGTCCATCGTGCCGATCCCCGACGAGAAGCAACTCGCCGTGTTCACCGAGCGGGTCTACAAGAACTGCCCGTACTCGGACAAGCTCCTGACCGACTCCCCGTTCGACGGCAAGACGGCGATCCCGACCCGGGTCGGCGACCCGTCGCCGATCAAGCATGTGATCTACGTCATCAAGGAAAACCGGACCTACGACCAGGTCTTCGGCGACATCGAGAGGGGCAACGGCGACCCGAACCTGGTGATGTTCGGCCGCGAGACCACTCCAAACCACCACAAGCTGGCCGAAGAGTTCGTGCTGCTCGACAACTTGTATTGCAACGGCCAGGTCTCGCGCGACGGTCACCCTTGGTCGACAATGGCGTACAACACCGACTACATCGCCCGCGACTGGATGCTCACCTACTCGCGGAGGGCTGGGATCGACGACGACGACGATGACAACCTGGCGAAGTCGCCCTCGGGCTACCTCTGGGACGCCTGCGCCCGGGCCGGCCTGACCTACCGGAGCTACGGCGAATACGGCAAGCGGGTCAGCGAGCCCGACGGGAGCGTCCGGATCGAAGCGGCGGTGCCGGGCCTCGTCGGCCACATCGCCGCCGATTTCGGGATTCCCAAGGTCCGAGGCCAACGCGCCCGCGACACCGAGAACGTCGACGTCTTCCTCCGCGACCTCCAAGGGTTCGAGAAGGACGACAACTTCCCACAATTCGTCGTCATGAGCTTGGGCGAGGACCACACCTCGGGCACCGCCCCCGGAGCGTTCACCCCCCAGGCGTGCGTGGCCAGCAACGACCTGGCCTTGGGCCGGCTGGTCGACGCCGTCACCAAGTCGAAATACTGGAAGGAAACGGCAATCTTCGTCATCGAGGACGACGCCCAGAACGGCCCCGACCACGTCGACGCCCACCGGACCATCGGCCTGGTCATCAGCCCCTACACCAAGCGCAAGCACCTCGACAGCACCCAGTACCAGACCGTCAGCATGATCCGAAGCATGGAGCTGATCTTGGGACTCCCCCCCTTGAGCCAGTACGACGCCGCCGCCCGGCCGATGTTCGAGTCGTTCACCGACAAGGCCGACCTCACCCCTTATGATTTCTTGCCGGCCCGGATCGAGCTGGACGTCAAGAACACCGCGCTGGCCTACGGCGCGGAGCGGTCGTCGAAGATGGATTTCACCGAGTACGACCGGGTCGACGATTTCGAGCTCAATGAGATCCTCTGGCACGCCGTCAAAGGGCCGAACGCCCCCCAACCCCCGGCCGTCCGTCGGGCGATCGCCTACCGCCCGCTCCGCAAGGATGCCCGCTGAGGTTGGAATTAGCCCCACGGAAAAAGCCGCCGGGAGCCACGTCAATGACATGGTTTCCGGCGGCCTAAACCTGTTTCTCGCGAGTCTAGGAGCGGAGGAGGTGGGATTCGAACCCACGGAACCGGAGACCGGTTCACCGGTTTTCGAGACCGGCCCTTTCGACCACTCAGGCACCCCTCCGAGGGGTTGAGACTTTCAGCGGCGGGCTCGGAAGAAGTCCGCTAAAATCTCGGCACAAGGCTCTCGCAGGACGCCCGAGGTGACTCGAACCTGGTGGTTCATCCTCGGGTCTTCGGTCAAACGATACAAGCTCCGACAAGCTCCGGCCTTCGGGTCAGGAGCCCCGTAGACCAGGCGCTCGACCCGACTTTGGACGACCGCCCCGGCGCACATCACGCACGGTTCGAGCGTCGAGTACAAGGTACACCCGTCGAGCCGCCACGAGCTTCGAGCCTGGCCCGCCGCCGACAGGACGAGTCGCTCGGCGTGGGCCGTTGGGTCGCGGAGTCGTTCGCGGAGGTTGTGACCCTCGGCGAGGACCCGACCTTCGTGAACGACCAAGGCTCCGACGGGAACTTCGCCTGCGGAGGCGGCTCGACGGGCCAATTCGAGGCAGATTCGCATCATTTCGAGATCGAACCGGCGAGCAGCCTCGCCTTGTTCTCGAAAACTCATGGCCGATCCGCCTCGTCGGCAAGTCCAATTCCGCCGGTCAAAAGATAACCGGTGCTACCCGGATTCACAAGAGAATTTCACGAACCGTCCGCGATTTGCAAAGACATCCAGTCTTGGGACTTTCGATCAAAACTGGTCGTCGCCAACTGGGTTCCCATCGCGGCGGTTCCCCAACCGACGATAGACATCCAGGTTGATCGACGATTTGACGAGACGGACCGAGCCGTCGCCAAACAAAAAGTTGGCTCCGGAGGGGTGAACACTCCCGAAACCACCAACAACCGGGTAATTCATCCCAGCAACCACGGCGGCCGCGCTGGCTTCGAGCTCGGGGTCAATCGGTCCTCGGAGTGTGGGAACCAGGAAGTCGATCGACGGCAAGACAGTCTCGTTCAAGGCAAGCCCGGTGTTCCTCAAGGTGGCTCGGGTACCGACCGCCCAGCCCATCTCGCCGCCTCCGGAATTGGTTTCGCCGATGAAGATGGTTTGCCCCAGCCCGTCCTCGATCTCATCGCTGCTGATCCGACCGTTGAGCGGGAACACTCCCTGGTTGGTCTGGCTGATCGGCATGTCGAGGTCGTGGTGGCAAGCCGCGTAACTCGACCTCCCGAACGGAGGGAGGTTCGTGCCGACCGTCGGCGCGAAGAAACCACTTCTCGAAGGGCAGATCAGCACGTTCATCGACGTCAGCCGGGCGGTGAGCTGGCTCTCGGCCATCACGCCCTCGGAGAAGTTCAAGTGGTCGGCGACGATCCGACGCTCCAGGTGCGGCAAGAGCCGGGCCACCCAGCCGAATCGGTACCCGGTCGGGCTGTCGTCGACGGGGTCTTTCGAGTCAATCACACCCGGGGGTAAGAACCGGTTCGAGGCTTCGTAGCTCGCCAGGGCGACGCCAAGCTGCGTCAGGTTGTTGACGCACTGGGTCCGCCTCGCCTGTTCTCGGGCCGCCTGCACGGCTGGGAGCAGCAGCGAGATCAAAACGGAGATGATCGCGACCACCGTCGCCAGCTCGATCAAGGTAAACCCTCGGCGTCGCCGATTCATCGGAAAGCGTCCTTTTTGGGAAACCGTTCGACAGTGGTCAGAAAGAGTCATCGCTGAGGAGGTTGCCGTCCGACCGATGGGCGAGGCGTCCGAAGACGACCGGGCTGATTGTTGTTTTCAGGAATCGGACCGAACCATCGCCGAAGGTGAAGTTCGCACCGCCGGGGTGTTTGCTTTCAAATCCACCTACGGCGTCCTTGGGCTGCTCGACGGTGGCGTTCGCTGGTTTGGCCGCCGACGGGGGCGTGTTGGGATTATCTCCTTCGTCGGTCGGCGGGGTCGGTGGCGAGGGTGGAGCCGGGGGACGTCGGATCGGGTTGAGCGGAGTGGCGGTGTTCCGGAGCGAAGCCCGAGTGCCCGACGCCCAGCCCAGTTCGGTCCCGTCGTTGACTTTTTCGCCGAGGAAGAGGGTTTGCGACGACCCGTCTTCGAGGTCTTCGTAGCGGATATGGCTGTTGAGGAAGAACACGCCGGTGTTGTTCGCGTCGATCGGGACCTCGGCGTCGCTGTAGACCGCCGCGTAGTTGGTCAGCGCGGGCATGTCCGCCGCCCCGCTGGTGCCGGTCGGACTCATCCTCGAAAAGCCGATGGCCGAGGGGCAAACCAGCGTCTTGATGATGACCGTCCGTGCCGTGGTGTTGTCCGCCTCGTAGACCCCGACGTTGAAGTTGAGGTGGCGAGCCACCGGCTTCTGGTCGAGGTAGGGCAAGACTTGCGTGATCCAGCCGAAGTGGTAGCCCGACGGGGTGTTGCTGATCGGACCGGTCGGGTTGACGACCCCCGACGGGAGCGCCTCGAAGGCGGTCTCGTAGCTTTTCAGGGCGATCCCGATCTGCATCAGGTTGTTGACACACTGGATGCGGCGGGCCGCTTCCCGGGCCGCCTGCACCGCCGGAAGGAGCAAGGCGATCAGGACGGCGATGATGGCGATCACCACCAGCAACTCGATCAACGTGAAGCCGGACCTCGAACATCGACGCCGAACCATGACGAACTTCCTCAGGGCGGGGTGATTGGGGCCAAAGGGAGCGTAAGTGTCTGGCGGATCGGGCCGGACGGCTCGACCCGGTAATCGGCCACCACGACGAGCAGCCGACCGTCGGGCTGGTCCGGGTTGGGTTTGATCGCGATCATCAGCTTGGCCGTCCCTCGACCGCCGAGGTCGTCGCTCGGGATCTCCCAGACTTCACCTTCGTATCGAGGGTCGGCTTCGAGCCGGGCCAAGGCTCGACGGGCGCCGGAATCGGCCAGGAATTCAAGCTGGAGTTGCCGCTCTTCCATCCTTGCCAAGCTCCGACGGGCCAGGCCGACCTTGAGCAAGCTTCCCGCCACGAGGCCGAGGATGATCAGCCCGATCAGCATCGCGACGGAAACCAGGCCACGCCTCCGTCCGGGTCGGTGAAGGGGAGCGATGGGTTGGTTCATGGCTTCCTCGCGATCAAGCGGGCGAGTCGGCCCACCTCGGCGTCAACTCTGATCACGGAGTCAAGACCCCGGTTCGACGGCGAGACGAGGAGCGAAACCACGGATCGGCCCGCCTCGGTGGCCGCTTCGAACCGGACGGTCGCTCGCGGAGGTGTCCGGTAAAGCTCTCGCTGGCGGACCTTCTCGCCTTGTCGGACCTCTCGGAGCAGGTCGTGGGGTCGAACGGTGTACTCCACTGTCTGGTTGTCGGGCAAGATCAGGGTCAGGCGATCCGCTTGAATCAAGCGCGGGGTCGGGGAGGTCGATCGGTGCGCTTCGTCGCGCAACGTTCGAGCCAGCCGGACCTGATCGTTCTCGACGTCCATCGCGTCCCGACCGGCGTGGTCGAGCTTGAGCAAGATCCGGATCAGCCCCGCGCACATCCCGAGCAGGATCGTCAGGACGGCGATCGTCGTCATCAACTCCACCAGCGAGAAGCCGGTCGGGCGTCGGCGATGCTCGGTCACGGCTTCCCCCCTTTCGGCTCGAACGTCCAGGCCACGAGCCTGACGGGCGACTCGGCGACCTTGGATCGGTCGGGCCACCGGACCTCGACGACGACCTTCTTCGCTCCTCGACCACCTACGTCCGGGGCCGAAGTCACCGCGATCCGGAGCGTTTCGGAGGGGGTCGGCTTCCGGTCGTTCGCCGAGCGGGCGAGCGGGGCCAGGGCTTCGCCGGAGATCTCCGACCAAGGGTGCGCCAAAGCCCGCTCCACGACGTTGGCGACCTTTCGAGTGGCGGCTTCTCTCCGGGCGGTCGCCTTGCGGTCGGCGGCGACCCATGCCACCGTCTCGGCGGCGATCACGATAATCGTCGCGAGCAAGATACCGGCGACGCCCATCTCGACCAGTCCGAACCCCCTGCGCTGGGGCCGGTTTTTCCAGCGATCCGCCATCATCCGGAGAGCCTCTCGATCAAGGACACGAGCGGGGAAAACAGGGCGATCACGATGAAAAGCGTGAGCAATCCCATCAAGAGCATCGCCAGCATGAACAGGAAGTGGGAGCCGATCTGGAGCCGGTAGGCGAACCGACGCTCGCCGGTCTCGGCCAGGGTCCGGAGCGCCCAGGGGAGGTTGCCCGCCCGACCCGCCGCGTCGAGCACTCCGACGTCGTTTTCGGAGATCAACCGGACGAACCGCAAGGCGTCGGTCCAGCTCGCGCCGGTCCGGGTCGCCTCGGTCGCCTTCTGGATCTTCTTGCGGATTCGCTTCGAGGGGTAATTCTTCACCATCAGCTCGAACGCCCGGTCGAGCGGCTGATTCGCCTCGACCACCAGCGCCAGGGTCCGCAAAATCAACGACTTGTGCCGCAACCGGAACAGGCGACCGATGATCGGCAACCCTTGCACGCCTTGCCGAGCGAGCGTGAACGCGACGTAGAGCATCAGACCAAGTTGACCGAGGAAGATTACCAAGATGTACTCGCCGAACAGCGATGAGCCATGGATCAACCACCTGGTTGCGACCGGCAAATCGATCCCGAAGTCTTTAAAGATCGCCTCGTACTTGGGGATGATGAAATACGCAACGAACCCAACGATCAGCTCGCCGACCGACAAGACGGCCACGATGTAGCCGATCCGCCCGAAGACGTCCCGGAGGGTGTGATGGCGCTTCGCCCTGGTCTCGGCGGCCTCGCGGAGCGCCTCGGCGAGCCGACCGGTTTGCTCGCCGACCCGGATCAAGAGCGGAGCGTCCCAAGGCACGACCCGGGGGACCCAGGCGATCGCCTCGGAAAGTGACTGGCCGCGGTGGAGGAACGCGGCCAGCGCGTGGGCTCGTTCCCGGAAGATCCCCCGGTTCTGCATCGCGAACGCTTCGACCCCCGGTGCCAGGGGGATCTGCCGGTTCGCCGCCACGGCCAGGACCCAAAGCAGGCCGTTTTGCTGGTTCCGGCGATGCTGAAGGTGCAAGTAGATGATCACGCCGATCAGGATCGGGATCGTCGGAATCGACACGAAGCCCATCATCGAAGCCGTCACGAGGATGTAGCCGATGATCAGCAAGATCCAACCGACGATCGCGAAGCTCCCGAGCCGGATCGCCAGCCAGACCCCGAGGTAGCAAAGACCCAACCCGAGCCAGACCCCCAGGAGCGTCCAGGGCGCGGGCGAACTGGTGTCGAACGCATGGCGACCGATCAGCGATCCCACGGCGAAATAGATCAGCGAAAGCATGATCTGCCGCAAGCTCAAGCTGATCGAAAGCCGAGGTCGGGGCGCGACCCAGGGGGGCTGGGACAACTCGGGCGCTTCGGTGGTCTCGGGTTTTGGACTCTCGGTCGCCATGAATGATCCTTCGAAACCGAAACCGACGGTCGATGGGTTGGGAGAGTGACTTAACTGATCGAGGGCTAAACGAGCCGGGAGAGTCCTCGCATCGCGTCGGTGATCGGCAAGTAGATCGCGGCGACGGCGAAGCCGATCCACCACAAGATCAGGAGCAGGAGCAACGCCCCCAAGACCTGGCCGGCGAATGTCGCCTGGACCTCGGCGCGGGTCTCGAACATGTCGGCGGCGAACCGGAGGGCCTCGTCGAGGTCTTGCCCCTCTTCGCCCCAGGCGAGGAGTTGCCCCAGTCCGGCGGGCAAGGTCGTCCAGAGCTGCAAGGCCGAGGTCAAGGTTTGCCCCTCGGCGACGCTCGAAGCCATCAGGCCGCAAGCCTCGGCGAGCGCCGGGTCGCGGACGCTGGCCCCCGCCAGGTTGAGGGCTTCGGGCAAGGGGACTTCTGCTTCGATCAAGAGCGCGGTGAGGTGGCAGAACTCGGCCAGGGCCACGAACCGGATCATCGGGCCGATCAGCGGGATCGACTCCAGGAACCGCTGCCTCCTCGGCGGCGAGAGCGCGAATCGCCAGGTCAGGTAGCTGGCAACCAGGGCACCAGCCAGGCCCGCGATGATCCAGAGGTCATGGTCGGCGACGAACTGGGTGATGACTTGCACGGCCTCCGCCGAGGCCGACGTTTGCGGTGCCACCCCGAAATCGAGGAGCGCGCCCCGGATCGACAGGCCCACGTGCGACTGGGCCGCGAGGTGGCAGATCACGAACACCAGGCCCACCACCAAGCTCAGGACCATGACCGGGTACGCGATCGAGGCCCAGACCTTGCGGCGAAGCTCTTGCCCGAGGTTGCCGCCCTGGACCACCTCGCCCAGGACGTCGGCCAGCCGCCCCGTCCGGACCCCGGCGAGGACCAACCCTTGCAAGTGGGCGGGGAACCGGTTCGCCTCGGCGACCAGCGCCGAATCGAGGCTGACCCCCTGTTCGAGGTGATCCGCCAGGTGGTTGAAGGTCACCCGCAACTCGCCGGTCTCAAGCTCGGAACCGGCTGCCCGAAGCCCCGAAGGGAGCGGGAGGCCCGACCGGGTCATCGCGTGGAGTTGCTCCAACAACTCGGTCACCTCTCGCTCCGAAAGCGGCGAGGTCCGGCCCGCCGACCTGGCTTCCGCCGCTTCGAGGTTCAAGACCGTCCAGCCTCGGCCAATCAGTCGACCTTGAGCCTCGTCGCGGTCGCCCGCTTCGATGACCCCGGTTTGCTTCCTCCCCTGATCGTCGGTCGCCTCGAATCGAAAACGGTTCATGGTGCGGTTTCCTTTGGACCCGTCCTCAGTTCAAGGGGTTCGCCAGGCCGTCCCACAAGCTCCGGAGCGGGACGAACAAGAGCAAGGCATAGGACAACACGGCGACCGAGCCGATCACCACGATCAAAAGTCCCGGGAGGAAGACCCGGAACGTCTCGGCCTGACGATCCGCCTTGCGCCGGTAAGCCGAGGCCAAGTGGCGTAGCCCCAGGGGAAGCGTCCCCTGGCGATAGCCCGAGGTTAGCATCCAGGCCACCAAGGGGGGGAACTCGGCCAGGGTCTCCGGGGAAGGACCGTTCGAGGTCGTCCCCCCGGCGTTCAGCTTCTCGGCAAATCGGGTGGCCGACCGGCGAAACGACCCATTGCCCGAGGTATTCCCCGCGAGCCGAACCGCCTCGTCGAGCGGGACCTCGTGGTCGACTAGGTGGGCGAGCAGGTCGGTGAAGTTCGCCGCCCGGTAGTTGGCGACCATCCGACCCACCCAGGGGAGCCGGGCGACCAGGGGGCGGAAAACCTTCGACCCGTCGAGGCTCCGCGACCGCCCGGAACGAACCCAGGCGAACCCCAAGGCCAGAACCAGCAAAGGGATAAGCGGCCCCCAGTAAGCGACCGACTCCCCGAGCCGCCCCAAGATGGTGATGATCGGGGCCTCTTCCAGGCGAAACGCCCCGGCGGTCTCGATGAACCGGGGGAACACCACGGTCAAGAAGAACAAGAACAGGCCGTAAGCGAGGATCAGGACCAGCACCGGATAGAAGCAAGCCAGGGCGATCGTCCGCCTCGCTTCCAAAGTAGCCCCCCCGATCCGGGCCATCCCGCCCAGGGCGTCGGCCAGGCGACCCGACCTCAACCCCGCTTCGAGGATCGACCGGTAAACCTCGGGCATCTCGGGGCCGGACCGGGCCATCGCGTCGGGAAGTCGCTCGCCCGCTTCGAGTCGCTTGCTCAAGTCACGCAGCGCCTCGCCCAACCGACCTCGATAGTCGCCCGAAGCCGCATTCAAGCCACGCTCCAGCGGAATTCCCGCCCGGACCAGGGCCTCAAGCTCGTCGTTGAGAGCGACCAGTTGATCGAGGGTCAGCGGAGCCTTTGTAGTCGGAGAGATCGAATCGCTCATGCTCGGGCGGCCACCCTGTCAATCAACTCGCTTGGATTCTTTTTGACAAATGTCATTGGATTATAATCCACCTTCCACGTTTGTCGAGGGGGTGGTTGATTTTTCGAGCGGAAGTGTCAACCCGATGGCCGAGCCGAGCGTGACCCCGGGTCGTTGAAGCCGAGGACTCGGCGGACCTCGGCGGGCGTGGTCAGCCCGGCTTCGATCGCGGCGAGGGCTCGGGACCAGAGGCTGATCATCCCGGACCGGAGCGCCCGGGCTTCGAGGGTCGCCAGGTCGGAGTGGGTCGGGCTGATCGCGTCGGGTTCGAGCTGCGCGGGGTCGAGCCACTCGGCCAGGACCATCCGGCCTCGGTACCCCGAGCCGAGGCACGCCTCGCAGCCGACCGCCAACCGGGCTGGCAGGACTGGGAGGCCGAGGTGGGATCGGGGATCGTTGATCTCTTCGGGGCTGCTCGGGCGGGCGCAAGTGCAGAGGGTCCGGACGAGGCGCTGCGACACGACGACGACCAGGCCGCTCCGGATCAGGTAAGGCTCGATCCCCATCTCCATTAAGCGGCTGATCGCCCCGGCGGCGGTCCCGGCGTGGAAGGTCGTCAAAACGAGGTGGCCGGTCAACGACGCCTGGAACGCGACCTCGGCGGTTTCTCGGTCGCGGATCTCGCCGACGGCGATCACCTCGGGGTCTTGCCTGAGCAGCGACCGAAGCCCGGTGGCGAGATCGAACCCCGCCGACGGGTTGACCTGCGACTGCGAGACCCCGTCCACCGCCGCCTCGATCGGGTCTTCGAGGGTCGCGATCGACCGACCGCCGCCGGTGCTCGCCACCAGCTCGCGCAAGCAAGCGTAGATCGTGGTGGTCTTGCCGGTCCCGGCGGGTCCCGTCAGGAGGATCGCGCCCGAGGTGTCCTGGAGGTGCCTGGCTAGAGCGGCCCGCACGTCCTCCGGCAACCCCAGGTCGGGGAGCTTGAGCCGCTGGCCGGGGCCGGCGAACAGCCGGATCGCCGCTCGTTCGCCGTGCAAGGTGGGGAAAGTGCTGACCCGGACCTCGCCCATCTCCAAGGTCGCCCCGACTCGAATCCGCCCCTCCTGCGGGACGTCGGTCCGATAAGTCAGGAGGTCGGCCAGGACCTTGAGACGCCCGACCACGTTCGACGCGATCGAAGGCGGCAAAACCCCGACCTTGGCAAGCACCCCATCCACCCGGAAGTGAATCGCCAGGCCCGAAGGGGTCGGCTGGAGGTGGACATCGCTTGCCGATGCGGTCCGAGCCTCGTCCAAAAGGCTGGCGACCAGTTCGACCGCCGAGCCCTGTTGATCCACTCGGATCTTGGCCAATCTCTTCATCAAAGGGTGGGAGGCAATCTCTTGCGTCATGATCGGCATGTCAAAAAAGAAGAAGTCGGGTCGACGCGGGTCTGATAGGCACCGCAGGAATTGGCAAATCTCAAATTGCAGATCGCAAATCGCAAAGTGATTAACTCTTTACGCTTTGCGATCTGCAATTTGGAATCTGCAATGGATTGCTATGGCGGTTATGAGTCGCTCGTTCATGACAAGCGTACGAGATTCGATCGGGGTGCGCGCGAAAAAACCCCGGAGGGCCGGGGTTTTTTCGACCGATCGGAAGCTTTCGATTACTTGGCTTCATCCTTGGGAGTTTTCCGCTCGTTCTTCATGACGAACATCAACTGCTTCTCCTTGGTCTTGAACTCGGTCGGCTTTTCGCCGTCGGGCAGCGCGTAGATCAGCTTGACGGTGTCGCCGTCCTTCTCGATGAGCCCGAAGGCGACGTCTTCCTTGCTGTCGCCCTTCTTCTGATAGGGCGTGATCTTGGTCTTCATGATGATCTTCCAAGGTTTCGACGAGGGGTCGACCTTGTAGGTCATGGCGTAGATTTCCTTCTTTTCCTTGTCGAGGACGACGATCCCATCCTCGGCGAAGCGGACGGTCGTGCCTTCGATCCGCTCGGCGGGTTCCTTCTCGCCGTACTTCTCGCCGCTCACGATCGTGTAGGCACCAATGAGGTCGGCCGGGGCGCCGCTGGCGCTGGTCTTGGGCTTGTCGTCGTCGTCGGCGAACGTGCTGGTTCCGGCGATCAAGAGGGCCGCGACACTCAGAGCCATCGAAAGTCGGTTCATCGTCAAAGATCTCCCGGACGGTTGGGACCAGTATCGGGCGGGTTGAGTGATCGACGTTCGCAACTCTGATACCGGCTTGAGCTTCAAGGGCGAGCTTTGGGCGCGGTGATCGCCGAGTAGAACTCCGGGCGGCGGTCGGCGATCCGATCGAGCTCGTACTCGCCGGGGACCCGGATCAACCGCTTCTGGCGAGCCTTGGCCGGTTCGATGTCCGCATAGAGGATTTCGGGTTCGACCGAACCCGCCTTGGCGAGGATATCGCCGTTGGGGTCGACGATCGAGCTTCGACCGGCGAACGAACAGCCGCGCTCGGTGCCGACCCGGTCGACCGCCATGACATAAACGACGTTCTCGATCGCCCGGGTGGACGGAAGGTGCTCGGCGGTCGAGGTCGACTGGACGGGCCAGTTCGTCGGGAGCAGCAAAATGTCGGCCCCGAGCAAGGTCAAGACCCGGGCCGTTTCCGGGAACGACCCGTCATAGCAGATATGGAGGCCAAGCTTGACCCCATCGGCCTCCAGGACGGCCAAGTGTCGGTCTCCGGGGTCGACGAACCGATCGACGCCGAGGAAAGGGAGGTGGATCTTCCGGTAGGTCCCCACCACCCCGTCGGGGCCGACCAGGGTCGCGGCGTTGAACATCTTCTCGCCATCAAGTTCGAGCATGCCGACGACCACGAAGACATTCAATTCCCGGCAGATCCGGGCGAGAGCGTCGGTCGACGGGCCGGGAACCGGTTCGGCCAGGGGCAGGGCTTCGCTTCGGCTCCCGAATCCGTAGCCGGTCAAGGCGCACTCGGGGAAGACGACCAGCGTGGCACCCCGAGCGGCCGCCTCGCGAGTCTTGGACTCGACCATCGCCAGGTTCTCGGCCTTCGAGCCGATCTGGGGGTCGACCTGGACGGCGGCGACTCGAAGCGTCGGATTCGCGGGCATGAAAGGCTCAACCTCAAGCGGTCAACGGGGGCAAAGGGCCAAAGATCGCGAACTCCCAGGGGGCGAGCTGTGAGGGGTCGTCCTGGATCGAGGTCGCTCCATACTGGGTGACCTCGGATCGGAAAGTCGGAGGATCTTGGGCCAACGGACCAGGAATTGTAACGGCTTCCGGCCCGAGGTTCATCAGGATCGTCAACGATTCTTCTCCCGAAGTCCGGACCACCGCCATCAGCCGGGACGTTTCCGGGTCGCCGACCAACCGGGCCTGGGGATGTCGGAAGTCCCGGAGGACCTCGCTGGCCTTCCGGAGTCGGATCAGATCCCGATACAACCTTCGAAGCCCCGCTGGCCCCGGTTCATCCCAGTCCCACGACAAGACGGCGGACCGCTGGGTTTCGGGGGCGAACGGGTCGGGCAGTTCTCCTTCCCAGCCGAACGCGGCGAACTCGTTCTTCCGTCCCTCGCGGACCGCTTCCACCAGGTCGGGGCTGGAGAAGTCCGAGAAGAACGGGAATGGGTTCGTTTCGCCGTACTCTTCGCCCATGAACAACAGCGGAATCCTCGGGGCGAGCAGGAGGATGCCGCTCGCGAGCCGGACCGCCGCTGGGGGCAAGCTCGCCGCGTATCGATCGGACTTGAACCGGTTGCCGACCTGGTCGTGATTTTGGGTGAACGCGACGAAGCGGTCGCCGGTGAATTCGAGGGCCGAGGTGCCGTGCCGCCGCTCCCGGAAGGGGCTGTAGCCACCATCGTTGACGAACACCGAGCTATATGCTTTGGCCAGCGCGCGGGGGCCGGAGGCGAAGTCGAGGTAATATCCGTTCGACTCGCCGGTCAAAGTCGTGTGGCTGGCGTGGTGAAAGTCGTCGGTCCAGTGGCCGTCGAGACCATATCCGCCTCGCTTCTTCTGGTGGAGGAAGCGAGGGGCGTCGTTGAGGTCGGTTTCCGCGAAGACGTGGGCCCATCGCCCGAGCTTGGACGCTTCCCAGTGCGCCAGGTCGGCGATCTCCTGGAGGATCGGGACCGGCCCCCGGTCGAAGATCTGGTCGGCGGCGTCGAGCCGGAGGCCGTCGACCCGGTAGTCCCTGACCCACATCCGGACGTTCTCCAGGACCATCGCCCGGACGGCGTCGCACCCCTTGTCGTCGAAGTTGAGCGCGAAACCCCAATCGGACTTCGTCCGCTCGGTCAGGTAGTCGCCGAACCGAGGCAAGACGTTCCCCTCGGGGCCGAAGTGGTTGAAAACCACGTCGAGCAAGACCGCCATCCCCAACCGGTGGCAGGCTTGGACGAGCCTCTGCAACCCGGCGGGGCCGCCATAAGAGTCCTGGACGGCGAAAGGGAACACCCCGTCGTATCCCCAACTCTTCGAGCCGGGGAACTGGGCCACCGGCATCAGCTCGATCACCGTGATCCCTAGTTCGATGAGTGATCCAATCCGCGGAATCACCGCGTCGAACGTCCCCTCGGGCGTGAACGTGCCGACGTGCAACTCGTAGATCACCAGATCTTCGCGAGAGACCCCCTGCCAGTCCCCTTCGTCCCAAAGGGACTGGTCGGGGTGGAACACCGCCGACGGGCCGAAGACTCCTTCGGGCTGACTTCGGGAAGTTGGGTCGGCGAGCGGTTCCCCGCCGTCGAGCCGATATCGGTAACGCTGGCCAACCTCTTTGATCCGAGTGACCACCGAGTGATATCCCCGAGGCTCGGCCTTCATCGCCAAACCCGATTGGTCCTCTTCAAGGATCAACTTGACGGACTTGGCCTTGGGTGCCCAGACCCGCCAGAGCGTGTACTCCGCTTCGATCGGGATCACGCCCACGGCGGGAAGCTCGGGATCATCGATCATCGCCGGGGTCCTCGAAGAAGGGCGAAGGTTAGGTTGCTGGCCACAACCTGCAACGTCAAGATTGAGGCGAGCGGAGGGCGACGATCGCCAGCGGAGGGACCGTGAGCATCAACGATCGAGGTTGACCATGCGACGAGACCGGCGACGTCGAAACCCCGCCGATGTTCCCCTGACCGCTCCCGCCATAGATCGGCGCGTCGCTGTTGAGGATCTCCGCCCAGTGCCCCGACACCGGGACGCCCACCCGGTAATTGTGGCGAGGGACCGGCGTGAAGTTGGCGACAAACAGGATGGTCTCGCCCGAGGAATGCCCTTGGCGCAAGAAGCTCAGGACGCTCTGCTCCGAGTCGTCGGCGTCGACCCAGCGGAACCCGTCGGGGTGGGTGTCGAGCTCATGGAGCGCGGGGACCCCCCGGTAGAGGGTATTCAAGTCACGAACCAAGCGCTTGAGGCCGGAGTGGTTCGGGTCGTCGAGCAGGTCCCATTCGAGGGCACCGTCGTGGTTCCACTCGCGCCCTTGGCCGAACTCATCTCCCATGAACAAGAGCTTCTTGCCGGGGGCCGCGAACATTGAGCCGAAAAGGAGTCGCAGATTGGCGAACTTCCGCCAGGTGTCGCCGGGCATCTTGGCCAGGAGCGAGCCTTTACCGTAGACGACCTCGTCGTGCGAGAGCGGGAGGATGAAGTTCTCGGTGAAGGCGTACAGCCCCCGAAACGTCAGGTTGTTGTGGTGATACTTCCGGTTGATCGGGTCTTCCTGGAAGTAGTGGAGCGAGTCGTGCATCCAGCCGAGGTCCCACTTGAGGTCGAAACCCAAGCCGCCGACGTCCGTCCGCCTCGACACCATCGGCCAGGCGGTCGACTCCTCGGCGATGGTCAGGACCCCGGGGAAGGCGCTATGGACCTGTTCGTTGACGCGGCGGAGCAAGGAAATCGCTTCGAGGTTCTCGCGACCGCCGAACTCGTTGGGGACCCACTCGCCGGGCTTCCTCGAATAATCTCGGTAGAGCATCGAGGCGACGGCGTCGACCCTCAGGCCGTCGATGTGGTACTTGTCGAGCCAGAACAAGGCGTTGGAGATCAGGAAGTTGGCCACCTCGGGGCGACCGTAGTTGAAGATGTAGGTGTTCCAATCCTGGTGGAACCCCTGGCGAGGGTCGGCATGCTCATAGAGGTGCGTGCCGTCGAAGTCGCCCAATGCATGCTCGTCAGTCGGGAAGTGGGCGGGGACCCAGTCGAGGATCACACCGATTCCCCGGCCGTGGAGGTGGTCCACAAATGCCATGAAATCTTCGGGCGACCCGAACCGGCTCGTCGGTGCGAAGTAGCCGGTGACCTGATAGCCCCAACTTCCGTCAAACGGATGCTCGGCGATCGGCATCAACTCGACGTGCGTAAAGCCGATGTCGTGGACGTAATCGCCCAGTTTCGCCGCGATCTCGGCGTAAGTCAGCCAACCGCCGTCGGCCGATCGCATCCAGGAGCCGAGGTGGACCTCATAGATCGAGATCGGCGCACCCAAGCCGTTCGTCCCCGGTCGGTCGCTCATCCATCGCCGGTCGTTCCATGCGTAAGCGGCCAGGTCGCCCACTTTCGACGCCGTCTTGGGGCGAACCTCGCTCGCGAAGCCGAACGGGTCGGCCTTGGCGATCCTCCGGTTCCCATCTCCCGAGGTCACGCTGTATTTGTACCCCGAGCCGACCTGGGCGCTTGGGATAAATGCTTCCCAGAAGCCCGAATCACCCCGACGCACCATCGGGCTGGATTCGGGGTTCCAGCCGTTGAAGTCGCCGATCACCGACACCTGGCTGGCGTTCGGCGCCCAGACGGCGAACTGGACTCCGGGTTTGCCGCCTTGAATCCCGGCGTGGGCACCGAGCTTGTCGTAGGCCCGGTAGTTCGTCCCCTCGTTGAGCAGATAGATATCGAAGTCGGTCAAGCCGGAGACTTCGACCTGGTTTTTCGATGGCATGGCGGGAAGTTCGATCCGAGGATTCGGGGGGGGCGTCGATCCCGAGGAGGCGCCGACTGGAATTTGCTCGACCTTTGCGGCCGGTTCGATCCGAGGATTCGAGGGGGGCGTCGATCCCGAGGGGTGCAAGGCGTTGATCCCCTGGAGCGGGATGCGGACCCAGTCGGGCCGATTGTTCAGCTCGTAAAGCAGCTCATAAAGCGCCTTGTCGAGGAGTTGGACTTCGAGGAGATTCGCCAGGGTGCTGGGCTTCTTGGGGATGAAGACGGCGTCACCAGCGGTGGCGAGGTATTCCCGCAAAAAGGCGGATGAGACCCAAGACTTCCAGAATTGGGCCACGGGAGCGAGGGTGTTGAACCGCTCGGGATCATCTTTCGCGTGGGCAAACAAGGCGGCGAAGGCGGCGTAGTCAAATGACCGGAGCATCCCGGCGACGTCTTTGAGCGCCGATTGTTTGGCCAACCGCTCGGTCAAGGATTTGGCGGGCTCGCCTTCGAAGTCGAGGATGACGTAATCGTCGAGCGAGCGGAGAACCTGACCCAGGTGGTAGTCGCCGTGGCAGCGGATTTTAGCGACCTCGACCCGAGCATTGGTCCAGACGTCGACCTGACCCAGGAGAGCCCGAGTCCCGTCCAGAAACATCTGGGCCTCAAGTTGAACCGCCTCGGGCAAGTTTCGACCCGCGCCCAAGGCACTTCGGGCGGCCTCGGCCTGGTGGTGGATCTCGTTGCCGAGCTGGATCAGGTCGAACGACGTGACGGGTTCGGGTCGAAACGCCGGATCTTTTTGATCCGAAGCCAGCGCCATGTGCATCTCGGCGGTCCGTTGCCCGAGGGTCGAGGCGTCTCCGAGGTAGTCCCCGATCAGGTCGCGGACCTCCGTGAGTGGTTCGCCCTCCATCTGCTCGATCACCGTCCGGGGGAAGCGCTCCTGGGCCAGGTCGACCTGTTCCGGGGTGATCTTCTCGTAGAACCGCTTGAGCTGAGCCAGGGCATGGTCCCACCCCGTCCCGTCGTTGGCGATCAACCCTTGAAGGATGCCGAGCATCATCGGCTCGCCCTTCGAGGGCTGGTAAGTCAAGCTCCCGGCGGTGGTGGGGACCCGGCGGAAATTGGTCTTCTCGGCGAAGAACTTGCCGATCTCGAAGTCGGGGTTCACCCCCGGTTCGAGGCGGCGGAAAACCTTGAGGATCATGCGGTCGCCATAGACGACCGACGAGTTGCTCTGCTCGAACGAGCCGACCTTGACCTCCAGGACCCCGGTCTTCGAGCCTCGGACCCGCCCGAAAGCCGAAGTCGAAGCCGCCCGGATCGCCCCGAGCTTGGTCGTCATCGCCTCATCCCCGCCGATCGTGTCGAGGAGGCGAGCACCGACCGCGAAGTCGCCCAGGGCGTCGTAGATCAGGCCGCTCGACCCGACCCGGCAAACGACCCGACTCGCCGCCCCCTGGTTCATTGAGGCCGCAAGATCCCCCTTGGCGATCCCAAGCGGCAAAAAGTAAGTCTCGGGCCGGCCCGACTGATACGCGACCTCGACGAAGAACAACCGGACCGAGGGGACGAAGTCGCCCGGTGAGGTCTGATCCACCAGAGCAACCGACTCGATCACGCGAGCCTTCCCCGCAAACCAGCGCTGCTTGGGCAGGAACCGAGGCAGCTCCGCTTCGAGTTCTCGCTTCTGATCCCCTTTGAGGAGAGCATCCCAACCTCGGTCGAACAACTCGGCCCACATCGTCCCTAGCTCCTGTGGAATCTGCCAAAGCAGGAATCAATTTCGAGCCACGGATGGAATACGGATAAGAAGCTAATTTTAATTCTTAGCCGTATACCATCTGTGGCTCAACTTAAATGAAATAGTCGAAATCGCGTTCGGTCTTGACTTTGCGGCGGACCCGGAAGACGTGGGCGGGGTTCGATTGCGGGTCGAGCTGGACGTAATTCGACTCGCCCGACCAGAGGTATCGGGCGTCGCCGATCAGGTCGTGGACCTGATAGGTCTGCCCGGTGGGGCCGGCCAGACTAAGCGAGTCGACCGGGACGCTAATCCACCCCGACTGGACGTGGTATGGGTCGAGGTTGACGACGACCAGGATGATGTCGGCCAGGTCGTCGGTGGTCTTCAGGTAGGCGATGATCGAGTCGTTGTCGGTCGGGATGAACCGGAGCGACCGGTCGGTCTGGAGCGCGGGGTTTTCGCGGCGGATCAGGTTGATCCGGGCGATGTAGTCGTGGAGGCTGTGGGGCTGGTCGAGGTCCCAGTGCCGAACCTGATACTTCTCCGAGTCGAGGTATTCTTCCGAGCCTGGCGAGTAAGGGGTCCCGACGCAAAGCTCGAAAGTGGGGCCATAGATCCCATAGGTCGCCCCCAGGGTCGCGGCTAGGACCAGCCGGATCTGGAATCCGGGCCGACCGCTGACCTGGAGGAACTCGTGGAGGATGTCGGGGGTATTGGCGAACAGGTTGGGCCGCATCGTCTCGATGACGTCGGTCTGGGTCAGCTCGGTGAAGTATTCCTCGATCGGCTGCTTGGTGTTCCGCCAGGTGAAGTAGCTGTAAGACTGCGGATACCCCCCCTTGGCCAGCCGCTTCATGATCTTGGGGCGGGTGAACGCCTCGGCGAGGAAGATCGCGTCGGGGTGGCGGTCGCGGACTTCCCCGATCACCCAGTCCCAGAACCGGAACGGCTTGGTGTGCGGGTTGTCGACCCGGAAGATGTTCACCCCATGACCGACCCAGAACAAGAAGACGTCGCGAAGCTCCTTGTAGAGGTTCTCCCAGTCGTCGCACTCGAAGTCGATGGGGTAGATGTCTTGATATTTCTTGGGCGGGTTCTCGGCGTACTTGATCGTCCCGTCGGGCCGGTGCCGGAACCACTGGGGATGCTCTTTGACGTAGGGGTGGTCGGGCGAGCACTGGAACGCGATGTCGAGCGCGACCTCCAGGTCGAGCGACTTCGCCTTGGCGACCAAGGCGTCGAAGTCGGCCAGGGTCCCGAGTTCGGGGTGGGTCGCTTTGTGGCCGCCCTCTTTGTTGCCGATCGCCCAGGGGCTTCCCGGGTCTTTGGGGCCGGGGGTGAGCGTGTTGTTCGGCCCCTTGCGGAAGGCGGTCCCGATCGGGTGAATTGGCGGCAGGTAGACCACGTCGAAGTTCATGCTCGCGACGTAGTCGAGGTGGTCGGCGGCTGTCCGGAACGTCCCATGCTCGCCGGGTTTCTTGGCGGTCGACCTCGGGAAGAATTCATACCAGGCCCCATAACGGGCCCGGACCCGCTCGACGACGACTTCCAAGGTCCGGTCGTAGGTGAACCCTCGGGAGCGGTCGGGGTGCCGGTTCATGGCGAGCAGCAAATCGGGGTTCGTCCCCGCCTCGATCCGCTTCTCCATATCACCCGAGGATTCGAGGACCTTGGCTTGGTCGGCGAGCCAGGCCGCGTCGGCTTTGGTCGATCGACTGACGGCTTCCTGGACAAGCTCTGCGCCTTCGAGGAGTTCGCTGGAAACCTCAAGGTCTGCCGCGACCTTCTTGCCCAGATCCTTGAACCACGAGGCGAACCGGTCGACCCACGCTTCGATCGAGTATTCGAAGCGGCCCACTTTGCCCACCGGGAACGCCGCCGTCCAGAGGTCGTTGACTTCGGGGACCATCGCCAACTCGGTCCAGGTGTCGAGCCCTTTAACGCGATACTTGACGATGGCTTTGAGGACGTCGTGACCTTCGGCGAAGATGTCGGCGGAGACCTCGACGAGCTCGCCGACGACGCGCTTGATCGGGAACCGTCCGTGATCGACTTCGGGCGAAACGCTTTCGATGATGACCCGAGACGGTGACGAGATCGAAGGTCCGGGTTCCACCTCTGCTGCACGATTCGCCGCCATCATTGACCCTCGAAGACACGATCTTCAATCCGAGTCGCCTCACCGCGACTCCCGAAGTGCCCCTTCGACCGCACAATTGGTGCCGACATTCGGCGATCCGGCGGCTCGATGATCAGGGAGGAACTGAACCCGCATGCTCCGCCGCCTCAACCCGCGACAGCGGCGAGGCGATCGACTCCAGCGAGGCCCCTTCGGCCTTCACCCCATAGAGGATGGTCGTCACGACCGCGACCGCGAGCAAACCGGCGGCGAACAGGTAGCCGTAGAACAGGTTGATCCGCGAACCCGACTCGATCAACCTCCCGAAGACGTAGGGCGCGGCGGTCCCGCCGATCGTGGTCCCGAGGGCATAGTAAAGCGCGATCGCCATCCCCCGCATCTCGACCGGGAAGATCTCGCTGACGGTGAGGTAGGCCGAACTCGAAGCGGCCGACGCGAAAAAGAAGATCACCATCCAGAGCAAAGTCTGGGTCGTGGCCGACAGGTATCCTTGGGTGAACAACCACCCGGTCAGGGTGAGCAGGACCGCCGAGATCGAATACGTCGCGGCGATCATCGGTTTCCGGCCGATCGTGTCGAACCAGGGACCGAGAAGCACCGGGCCGAGGAAGTTGCCCACGGCGAACGGCAAGAGGTAAAGTCCCGTCCGATCATCGGCTACGCCGTAATACTTGATCAAGACCAAGGCGTAGGTGAAGAACACAGCGTTGTACAAGAAGGCTTGCGAGACCAGCAAAATCAAGCCCAGGAACGATCGGCTCGGGTAGGTCTGGATCATCGTCCGGGCGATCAGGCCGAAGCCCATATCGGTCCGAGGCTCCAGGGTGATGGTTTCGGTCACCGCTTCGAGGTCGACGCCCGAATCCCGGAAATGGCGCTCGATGTCGGCGACCACCGATTCGGCTTCGTCGAGCCGACCATGCGAAATCAACCACCGGGGACTTTCCGGGACGTGGTTCCGGTAGAAGATGATGATCAGGCCGAGGACCGCGCCGGTGCCGAACCCGACCCGCCAGCCGATGTCGATCGGCAAGAAACGAGGGTCGAGCAGGACGAGCGACGCCAATGAACCGACCGCCGCGCCGACCCAGTAGGTCCCGTTGATGGCCAGGTCGACGCGGCCTCGGACCTTGGCGGGGATCAGCTCGTCGATCGCCGAGTTGATCGCCGAGTACTCGCCGCCGATCCCTCCGCCGGTGATCATCAAGAAGGCGGCAAAGCTGGCGAAGTTCCAGGCGAACGCCGTGCAGATCGCGCCGAGCATATAGACGCCGAGCGTGACCGTGAACAACTTCTTTCGCCCCAACTTGTCGGTCAGGTAACCGAATCCCAGCGCCCCGACGACCGCCCCGATCAGGTAGAAAGTCCCGAGCAGGACGATCTCCCGCTCGGTGAATCGCATCGTTTCCGGCCTCCTCAGGACCCCGCTGATCGACCCGACCCAGGTCACCTGGAGGCCGTCGATGATCCAGGTCACGCCCAAGGCGATCACAACCCGCCAGTGCCACCGCCCCCAGGGGAGCCGATCCATCCGCGCCGGGATGTCCGTGGTCAGGCGCTTCGAAGAGGCTGCGGCTGGCTGATTCATGGGGGCCTTTGACTCTCGATCCGCGTTGACCTCGGTCCGGTTCTCGACTATTGATCAATCCTTAAGGCCGCGAACAAAGCAACTATCGGGCCTTGATCCGGCTTCGAGGTCACTTTGAAACGTCGCAAACACCGGTTCGAGAATTACCTGGTTTACCTGCTGGTCCGAGGCGTGGTCGGCTTCGCCCAGGCGATGAGCGTCGAGCAATCTTACGCCTTCGCCCGCGTCCTCGCCTCGATCCTCTTCCGGGTCGACCGCCGCCATCGGGCCATCGGGGTCGAGAACCTCCGCCAGGCGTTCGGCGACCGCTACAACCCGCTCGAGCGCGAGGCGATGGTCGCCAAGGTGTATCTCCACTTCTGCATGATGCTGATGGAGATCCTCCACATCCCGAGGAAGCTCCACCCGACCACCTGGCGCGACCGGATCACCCTGGTCGGCCACGAGCGGGTGCTGGATCGCTTGCTCCAAGGGGGTCCGTTGATCATGCTCACCGGCCACTTCGGCAATTGGGAGATGGCGGGCTACCTCTTCGGGGTCTTCGGCTTCCCGCCCAACTCGGTCGCCCGGACCTTGGACAATCCCTACCTCGACGCCTACCTGCGTACCTTCCGCGAGCGGACCGGCCAGAAGATGATCCCCAAGAAGGGGGGATACGACCAGATGCTCGACGTGCTCCGGAGCGGCGGCGTCCTGTCGTTTTTGGCCGACCAGGACGCCGGGGAGCGCGGGATGTTCGTCGACTTCTTCGGCCGCCCCGCGAGCACCCACAAGGCCATCGCCATCCTCGCCCTGGAGCATCAGGCTCCCGTCGTCGTCGGCTACGCCCGCCGGATCGGCCCCGGCTTCCGCTACGAGGTCGGCTGCACCGAGCTTTTCGACCCGTCCGAATCCCAAGGGACCGCGCAGGACGCCCAAATCCTCACCCAGCGCTACACCACCGCCCTCGAACAGATCATCCGCCGAGACCCCGACCAGTACCTCTGGCTCCACCGCCGCTGGAAGCACCAGCCCAAGCCCAAGAGGCCTCGCGCCGAGCCCATCGCTCAAAATCGATCAAACTGAACTTCAAAGTACGACATCGGGTCGGTCGTCCTGATTCGGGACGGAACTCGACGCAACGCCGGATGCGCTCGCTTCGCGGGCCAGCACAACATCACGCAACTGAAGAAAGGGGTGTTCGATCAGGCAATAGGTCAGCAGTGATAGCGCCAAAGCGCTCAGGACCAAAAAGCTCGCTCCACAAATTTCTTGGGTTGCCGGCCTCTGGTTCAGGAACGGAAGCCAGGCGCAAGTCGCAAGCGCGATCCGATCCTGGGAATACTCGTGGTTGAGATACATCCCGTACGAAAGTCGGGAGATGACGTAGAATAACGGCACGTTAAACATCGCCAGCCATCTCGACTTGGTGCTCAAGCAACACTGGATCATCGCGCCAAAGATCAGGGCAACGCCGAGAAAGTCGAAAGCTTCCCGCTGAATCATGTGCCCGATCGCGAAAAGCACCGCGGCCGTCAAGACCCCCGCGCCCGAGACCAGGAACCCTGAGTTTGGTCGATAATCTTTCGCCTGACGGTAATAGGAGATCAAGAGGCCGACCACCAAACCATCGGCATAGGTATGAAATGGCCGGTAGAGAAAGGTGGCGAAGAGCTGGCTATCATGGCTCCGAAGATCGACCGTGACCGCCCACCAGGTCATCGCCCGAATGATGGGCAGCATCGCCAAAGCCGCCCAGAGGATCATGCCATATCGCTGGATCGGCCATCCCCTGAACGCCCCGAAAAGAGTCAGGAGCGGCGTCACGAGATAAAATTGTTCCTCGGTGCAGAGTGACCAACTGCCCATCACGACACCTTGGTTGAAGTAGTTCGTGACAAACAGCAGGACCGACCAACCTCTTCAAATCGATTCGCCTCGGTGAAGAGAAAAGATCACAGCCACGAAGAAGAAAAAGTAGAGCGGCCAGATTCGAAGTCCTCGACGAAGCAGAAACCGAGGCATATCGACCGTGCCGGTCTTGCTCAACTCGCGCCAGATCTGGCCGCCGATCAGGTAGCCGCTCAGGACGAAAAACAGGTCCACTCCGACTCGGCCCCCGGTCACCAATGGGAGTTTCCCGAACCGGTTCGCGGCTCCGCCTCTTTTGATCAAGGTGGCGGAGAAACGAGAGATGATGACCAGCACGACCGCTAAAGATCGGAACGCGTCAAGCGCCGGGATATTCCCTTTGGGCCGCTCGATCAAGTCACGAAGTGGATTCAAGACGAATAACCGGGCAAGTGATTTCATGTCGGTCTCGATGTCAAGTTGGTCATCAAGGGACGGAAAATCGAATCGGCGCCGGGCTGTTCAGGACCACGACGACCAGTCGCCGGTCGCGAGGGCATGGATCGTCAAAAGGGAATTGGTCGTTCCGTGGGCCACGACCGAATCGGCTAGCTCCCCACGCCTTCGCTGGGCCAGCGTGTAGATGATCCCGGCCGCGACCCCGGCCAGCCATTGCTGGTGCAAGGCCCCGAACAAGACCGACGAGATCATCAAGGCGGGCCAGGTGATCCGGCCCGGCGGAACAGCCTCGAAATCCCGCGCGATCAGCCGACGAACCAGATAGCCCCGGAACGCCAATTCCTCGACCAAAGGCGCCAGGGCCACCGATCCGACGATTCGCCCGACCATCCAGGTCCACTTCCAGGTCGTCGGCAGGGCCTCCCACCTCGGCTCGGTGCCACCCCCGACCGCGACGGAAGTGCCGAAGTTGTTCAGTGTGATCCAGAGACAGAAGACCGCCACCCCCAACGCTAAGGCTTGCCACGACACCGTCCACCGCAGCCTCGAGTACGTTCGGCGGAAACTCAATAGGGTAGCCACCCCCGCAACCACCCTCAAGGGGTAGAAGCGGTCGAACCCGTCGCTGAGTAATCCGGTGATCATGGCGGTCGCCACCACCGCCAGCATCGGCGAGAGGTAGGCGGCGGTGGGCGAGGGTTCAACGATCGCCGGTCTCATCGCTTCCCGACGAACGAACCGGGTCCAACGCGCCACCGCGACAAGCCCGAGCGCCACCGCGTTGAAGGCCAGCCAGCCCGCCTGGACATGAAAGCCCCGGATGGCCGCCTCGGGCGAGACCCAGGCGCCGACCGCAACCAGCGCCGTGATCCGGATCGCGTTGGCGGTCCAGATCGCCGCCACGCCGATCGGGAGCAAAAGGAGAGCCCGAGGAAAAAGCAGCCTGGCCCGGTCCACCCAGAGGTAAAGCCCGAGATAGGCCACGACCAGGCCGATCCCTTCGTAACCCGAGCATGCCGGGGCGATCCAGACGGCGAAATCGCCGATCCCGACCACCGCTTCGGCCGGTCGGTCGATGACGTCGTTCGAGATCAAGTTGAGGAGGTGGTGGACCGCCCAGAGGGTCGCCCGCCCGAGGTCCGGCCAGGTCGCCCGCGTCGCCCAACCGGCGGCGACGGCACCGACCCCGAAGCTCATCCCGCCCAGCAAAGGCCCCCATCCCGGCCATCGCCACCGGCTTCGGACCGAAGGTGGGTAGACGGCGGCCACCCAGAGCACCAGCGCGGCGACACCGAGCAAAGCCGATCCACCGACCCAGAACGCCGACCAGGGAGAATGGAACGGGTCGCCAACCAGCCGGTTGATCCACCGGGCGTCGGGATAGGGTGAGGAAGCGAGGTCCTCGGAAACAATCCAGGCCACCGACCGGGTGAAAAGGAGAAACGCGACGGGTTGGCCGCTCAGGAACACACAGCGAAGGTGCCAACCGCCAACACTGTCCTCTTCTCGATGCGTTCGACGCCGGGCCAGGGCGACGGCGAAGGCCGTCGCCAGGGCGGCCGGGAAGGCCGGTTCCACCAGCCATCGCGACACCCCGAGGCGTTCTTCGGGCAATGCGGCCCAATGATACCGGGCGGACAACGTCACCACCTCGACGAGAAGGAGCGTCACCCAGACCGGCCATCGGGCGGACATGATCACTTCTTCCGCAAACGATCGGTGATGACCAGAGTCCCGCCAACCAGGAGCGTCACCGCGCCGGAAAGCGAACCCAGGTCGAGCTCCGGCGCGGACTGATAACTCGGGCGGCCATCCCCTCGGCCATCGCCCTTGTCATGCCCTCGCCCATCGCCCTTGCCGTCCCCTCGGACATGATCGTTGCCGTTGTCGCCAGCGATTGCCGGGCTGCTGATCGTGACGAGAACGAGTAATAAACCAGCGATCTGCGGTAAGATGGAAGCCAAATTTAACGTACGTCCGGACAACTTCATCTCGAAGCCTTCCTTTCTAAGCGTGAAGAAACCGACAAATGAATGAAAGACCTAAACATAACAAATCTTGATGGTGTCTTCAAGGTAAGACCCTAAATTGATGGTTGATATTTGGCATCATCTCGACCTCGTTTAAATCAGAACTAGAGATTACTGCCACCGCATGCCTGAACGATCGAGCTTTCGAAAGCGATCACCTTGACGCCATCCCGACCTGAACGGATCAATCTCTTTGATCCTGAGGCGAGGAGCACAAAACCGGCGACATCGCCGATGCCGACGCGCCGAGGATCGTCATCTCAGCCTCGAACGCTTCGCGAAACTTTTCAAGTCCGCGAGAAAGGAGACTAAGGTGTCCGCTCAAAAACGATTTTATTAGACATCGAGGGTGTGGATTATGGCGATCAAGGTCTTCTCTCAAGAACGCTTTTGACGAGATGAAATCGGCTATGGGTTCGTTCAGTGCGAGGTTTTTTGTAAACATTCAGAGTGTTTCGCAGATCAAGCAGCAATCAAATTTCGAGGCTGGGTTCGTTCCGCCTCGAGGGATTTGCTTAAGTTCGAGGGTGGAACGTTCCCCGTTTGGCTTCGTTCCGCACCAAGGCGTGTCGAAGTGGACTCGCGACATCGCCAACGGTGGCGGGAGCGCCGAGTTCGCTAGAGGTTCGAGGAGAAGGGGAAATCCTGACAAATGGGTTCGTTCCGCGTGGCAACTTCGGATCGGTGGGAGGCGGCGAGGCTTTCGTCCGCAAGGTGAATCAAAACCAAGATTTGCGGATCGATTGGGTTCGTTCCGCGCAGGATCTTCCAGGGGAATGGCTGGATGTCGATCGTGGGTGAGCTCGCTTCTCGTCCGCTGTTACTTCGACCGGAACGTTGGCTTCGTTCCGCCTCCGGTACCAACCTGGACAGTGTAGCGGCTGCCGTCGGGCTCGATGGTCACACGGATGAAGTTCCCCTCGGCTCCGACCGGGTTTGCGATCAAAGTGGGGTCGGTGTTGTCGCCGGGTTCGGGCGACCGATTCTTGTGGAGCTGATACGCGGCCTGGAGCGAGGGGAGTTGGCCGAGGCGGCGGACGGTGGCGGGTGCCCCGCCTTTGCGGGGGCCGTTGTTCATGATGGCGACGGTGGGGGCGACCGTTTCGAGGAAGGTCGGGTGGTTCGAGATGTCCATCCCGTGGTGGGTAACCTGAAACAGATCAACCGGGCCGACAAGGTCCTGCGGGCAAACGAGTTGCTTCTCGATGTTCCAGGTCAGGTCGCCGCAGTCGAGGAAGTCGAACGAGCCGAGGCGGAAGCGGAGGACCAGGCTCCGGGCGTTGTCCGAGGAGTCGACGGCTTGGTCGGCGGGAGCTTTGTCGCAAAGCGGGTTGTTTGGTGCTTGAGGGTTCTTGATCGTCAAGCCGCTGGCGGCGAGGACGACGGCTTCGGTCGGGCCTTTCAAGGGGAGGCGGTCGCCGGCGGCCAGGGTCGTTCGCTTCCCCTGGCTGGCCTGGCGGTAGGCGATCCCGAGCGGGTCGTTCGCGGCGGGTCCGTCGGGGAACCGGGCCTTGTCGCCGTCGGCGGCGGAGGGGTCGGGCAGACCTCGGTCCCAGAAGTGGTCGATCCGGACCCGATGGGACAACCCTTCGACCCCCCCGAAGTGGTCGACGTGCCAGTGGGTCGTCACCAGGTGGTCGAGGTGGTCGAGCTTGGCCTCGTCCCGGAGGACCCGCTCGATCCGCTTCGGGTCGCGGTCGTCGTTGCCCGGCCAGCCCGAGTCGAGCAAGATCGACTCGCGATCGGGTGTCACCACCAGGGTCGCGGCGCCACCGAGGACGTCGATGAAGTAGATCTCCATCGGCTGCCTTGCCGGAGCCGAAGCCGGAGAAGCCTGGGACAGCATCAGGAGCGAGACGGCGAGCCAGGGCATCGGGGCGACTCCTCGACCAGAGGGCTAGGTGCTTGGGTTCAAGAGCTTCCGACCGACCTCGAAGACCTGCTCGACGTCGAACACGGTCGGCTCGCCGTCGAACAAGGCGCGGATCACGGCCTTGTGGATCTTCATCTTGAGCGCCCCGACCCCGAGCGCCCCCCAAACCCGGACGCCGTCGCGGTCTTCGTCGCGGTCGGTCGGCTTGACGTTGCCCAGGCCGAGCGGCGGGACCGCGTTGAGGTCGATCGCCACCCGGAGGTTGGGGAACTGGTCGCGGCCCACCGCCTCAAGGATGTTCACCCCGGCGGGGCCTGCCGCGACGATCGCGGTCGATTGGGCGAACTCGTCTTGCCAGTCCGGCTTCATCAAGAAGCGTTCGACCCCCTCGACCGCCTGGTCGGGGTCGGGGGTTCCGATCCAGATCGAGGCGCCAAGCCCAGACAAGAGGAAGGCCACGCGGCGGCCCACCGGCCCGGCTCCCAGGACGACGACCTGGATCGGCTTCCAGTCCGAGGGGTTTCCCAGGCTTTGTCCGATGGCCAGGACCGCCGCCGATGCCGTGGTGTTCGAGCCGTTGGAGTCCTGGAAGACCGACACCCGAAACGGCCCGAAAAAGGTCTTCTTCACGGCCTGGAGGATCGCTTCCCCCTTAGACACGTCCGACCCGCCGATGAAGATGGCCGACCGCCGGAGGTCTTCGATCCCTCGGGTGAAGAGGACCCCGTGAACGAGGTCGCGGACCTGTTCCGGGGCAACGTTCCCGTGGCGGAGCAGGTGGTCCACGCCCGAGTCGACCGCAACCACGGCGTCGAAGACGCTGGGCTGGGGATCGGTGTCGAGCTGGACCAGCACGCTCGGCTTGGTTGGCTTGGCTTCGGGCATCGGGACGATTCTTCGACGGTAAGTCGGGGACGGATCAGCCGGCGAACGGGTGCTTGGCGGTATCCTTCTTGGCGACCACCTCGGACGGCGAGGGGAAGCCCTTCATCGCCCGCTCGATCGAGAGCTTGGTGGCGGCGTGGTTGTATTCGACGATCTTCGCGTTGTCGGTGGCGGCGGGGTGGATGAAGACGCCGCAGACGATCACGAGGTCCTCGGCGAGGTCCTGGGGGATCGTCCCCTCGGCGACGCAATCGGCCACGGCCTTGGCCACGGCGTACTGTGCGGGGCCGAACATCTGGACGGCCTGGCCCATCCCCTTGATGGTGACCTTGGTGATCAGGACCGTCGCCGGCTTGGTCGGGAGGTTCGGTTCGAGGACGGCCAGGAGGTTCGAGTGACCGGCCGACTGGTTGGCCAGGGCGTTGGCGAACGCCACGCCGACCGGCCCCGTCTTCGAGCCGATCAAGAGGTCGATGTGGGCGACCTCGTTGCCTTCTCCCACCAAGGCTTCGCCGACGTACATCGTATGAGAGGCAGCCATCATCGAGGGGAACTCCGGAGAGGTCGAGGCGGATCAACCAGACCAGGCGAGCTTCGATCCGGGCTGATCGCCGAGCCATGCCCGACAACCAGACCGCGAGCCTGCCCGCCTTTCGCCATCGCATGATAACACCCGAAAAATGGTCCGCAACCCCCGCCCGGAACGGCAATTGTCGAGATTTCCGACCAGACCTCGGCGAATTTAGGATTTGCCCCGCCCACTTTCATGGTAAAACCGGGGAGCCTGACACACAAAACGTCAAGGTCGCGAGGGTGGACCTCGCGACCTTGACGCCCCATTTCTTCGGAGATTCCCATGCTGCGCAAGATTTTGCCGACCCTGATCGTCACGATCGCTTGCTCGGGCTTCCTCTACGCCGCCGACGACGTAACGATCACCGGCGAGGGGAAATGCGCCAAGTGCGAGCTCAAAGAGACCGCCAAGTGCCAGAACGTCGTTGAGGTGACGGAGAATGGCAAGAAGGTCAAGTACTACATGGCCGATAACAAGACCGCCAAGGACTACCACAAGACGGTTTGTAGCAAGGTCGTGAAGACCACCGCGACCGGGACCGTCGAGGACAAAGACGGCAAGAAGGTCATGACGGCCTCGAAGATCGAAGAAGCTAAGTAAGCCCGAAGCGGCCAGAAACGGGGCCGAGGCGACAATCAGCTCCCTCGGCCCTGTCCCTTTCGAAGCGGACTCGGGGGCGGACCTCCATGAAAGTCCTCCTCGTCGGTGCGAGCGTCCGGGCGGCCTCGGCTTCCCTGGGTTGTGTCGGTTGGCGATCAGTCGCGTTCGACCTCTATGGCGACCTCGACCTCGCCGAGACCTCCGAGTCCACCCAGCTTTTGCCCCAGGACTACCCCGGGAAGATCTGGGAACGGGTCCGCCATCTTGCGCCGACCCCTTGGATCTATACCGGCGCGATCGAGAATCACCCGGACGTCGTCGAGGCGATCTCAAGCCGGTTCCGCCTGCTCGGCAACGGCCCGGAGGTCCTCCGACGGGTCCGAGACTCGGCGGAAGTCGCTCGGGTGGTCCGGGACGAAGGCTTCCTCGCCCCGGAGGTCCGAACGTACCCGCTGAGTCTTCCGACCGACGGGTCGTGGCTGGTGAAGCCGGTCGCTTCCGGCGGCGGAGAAGGGATCGAGCCTTGGGTCGGGGGCGACTCGTCCCGGGCCGGCCCGGTCTACTATCAAAAGCGGATTTCAGGGCTGGCTCTCTCGGCGATCTTCGTCCGCGACCGGGCGGCGACGCGGCTCGTTGGGGTGACCCGGCAGTATCTCGGTCGGCCCGGCAACCGCTTCGCCTACCGAGGGAGCCTGGCGCCCTGGCCCTTGCTCGACTCAACCCGACTTCAGGTCGAAGGGCTGGGCCGGACCGTCGGCGATGCATTCGGGATGCTCGGGCTGTTCGGGATCGACCTGATCCTCGAACGGGACCAGGTGTGGCTGATCGAGGTTAATCCTCGCTACACCGCGTCGGTCGAGGTCCTCGAATTCGCCCTGGGTCGGTCCATCATGGCCGAGCATCTCCGGGTTTTCGAGATGCCGACGCGATCGGAGGTAGAAAGGTTGCCTCCAACGGTCCGATTCGCGGCTAAGGCGATCCTCTTCGCGCGGTCCGAGGGTGTCTTGGTCGATCCGATCCCGATCGAACCGGGCGAGGAAGGCATACCGTCCGTCGCCGATGTCCCCCGACCGGGAACCCACTTCGAGGTGGGCCAGCCGGTGATGACGGTTTTCGGTCGAGGTAAAACGACCCAGGCGTGCCGGGCCGACCTGGCGGCTCAGATTCGAAGCTGGAAGCGGCGGATCAAGGTCGCTCGCTTGGATCGGGTCAGACCTGGGTGTTGATCAGGAGGAGCAACCCCATCGCCAGGAACAAGATCCCCAAGATCATCCCCGAGAGTCGAAGCGACTGGACCGAGATCTTCGCCCAGGACTCGTGCCTCGACGCCGAGTAGACGCAGCTCATCGCGATCACCAGCGGGAGCACGAACCAGTAAGTCGGGATGTTCGCCGGGCTGATCATGAGCACCGAACCTTCGGTCACGAGTCCAAAGATGGTGCTCATACCGTCGCTCCTTGGGCCGGATTCGCTTTGGCCAGGGCAGGTTCCCCCGGACTGTGGTCGCGGATTGCGGGGCCTTCGAGGGCATCGAAGATCGCCAGGATGTTCAACAGGCCCGCGATGGTGGTGTAGAGATAGCCCATCTCGACGAACTTGCCGAGCCTAGGATAAAGCCCGTTGATCTCGTTTTGCGAAGGTTCGGCGAGGTAGCCCCACAAGGTCGGGTTGAACCCGTACCACTTCAAGGTCGCCTGGAGGATGCCGGGGAACGCGGCGAGACCGGCGAAGAACTGGCCGGTATAGTTGAGGCAGAATTGCTCGGAGTTCGTCAGGGGGTTGACCCACCGCCAGTAGACGACCCGCCAGTCGCCCATGAAAAGCCCGGCGAAGAAGAGCGACAGGATGCATAGGAAGTAGAGGGCGGCCTTCCCCCTTCGGCCCTGGTACCAGTGACCAAGGCCGGGGACCATCCAGGCGAGCAAACCGGCGAGGTAGCGGTTTTTGAGCGGAATCGGCGGCTCGGGCATGAATCTCTCAGGATTGGTGGCTGGTCGATCCGACTTCATCCGTCGCACCCCCGAACATTCGCAAGGTCATCGCAGTTTAACGGCAATCGCGCCAGGCTGCCAGTCTCCCGACCCGAGGCGCGATGGCGTCTCTCCTCAAAATCGCTTTCGAGGTCGAGATATTAGGTCGTGGATCGAGATTTGGAGGCGACTTCATGGGCCTTGATCGATTTTACTGCCCGAGGTTCGAGGTGGGCCAGACCGCCAGCCTCGAAGGGGACGAAGCCCGCCACCTGGCCCGGGTCCGCCGGGTCGCGGTCGGGGCCGAGGTCGAGTTGTTCGATGGCCGAGGTCTGGCGGCGACGGCGGAGGTGGCCCAGGTTGGCCGCGACCGGGTCGAGTTGCGGGTCGGGGGCGCCGTGGCCGGGCCTCCACTCGCCCCGTTGCGGTTGACCCTGGCGTCGGCCATCCCCAAAGGTGATCGGTTCGACTGGCTGGTCGAGAAGGCGACCGAGCTTGGAGTCGACCGAATTGTCCCCCTGATCACCGAGCGGTCGAGCGTCGACCCTCGGTCGGCGAAGCTCGACAGGCTCCGAAGGGCGATCATCGAGACCTCCAAGCAATGCCGCCGGAACGTCCTGATGACGCTCGAAGAACCACGACATTGGGAGGAATGGGCGTCGAGCCTCGACCCTTCGACCCGACACTGCTGGATCGCCCACCCGGGGGGGAGTTCGGCCTGGACCGATACGGCACTGAAGCGAGACGACCAGGTCGCCGTGGCGATCGGGCCGGAAGGCGGATTCTCGGAACGAGAACTCGCGATGAGCCTTGGCTTTGGCTGGGAGCCGATCGACCTGACACCCACCCTCTTGAGGGTCGAAACCGCCGCCCTGGCCGTGTCCGCCCAACTCTTGCTCCGCGCGAACCGACCGCTTCCGGTTTGAATCTCAGGAAACCTAACGCATCAAAGGTTCTGGCCGTCGACGATCCGGGTTCGACACGGGGCCGGGGAGTTGCAGGAGGACTTGCTCGGACTGATATTCCACCAACGACCGAAACGAGTTCCTCGCCCCCGCGTCGACCATCGGTCGATGGCCGAACGGCTTGCACAACTCGAGGATCAGCCCCAACGGCCCGAGGATCGCACCGAGGATCAACCCTTCGAGCGGCCTCCGGTGCTTCCAGTAAGCGATCGTGCCACCCACCGCGGCGAACCCAGCCGAGCACGCCAGGACGGTCAAGATCATCGAGAGAATCGCGTTTTCCATGAAGACCTCGCGGCGATGGAGGATGTGTGACCGAGGTTCGACCCGCCCGCGCATGACCAATCCGCGATCGTCGAACCCGACTTGGCGTCGCAACGACGGCAAGCGGCCGTCTGATCCAACTGGTCGACAATCAGTCGAAATCCCTTTAAAAAACCGACAAGTTCCTGTCGATCTACGTCAATATTCCGGGGATTGTTCGGAGGTGACGAGATTTGCGAGCCAATCAAAAATTCGATCGAATAGCGCCGAATTGCGGAGGCGACGGACCGCAACGCTCGTGCCTGTCTTCCTCAAGTCCTCAAGTCCATTGCCCGTTCGACTTGTCCTGATAGACCGACCAGACGTATCCATCGGGGTCTTTGAGGGCGAACTCGCGCCATCCCCAGGCCTGGTCGACCGGTTCTCCGGAAACCGCGAGCATTGCGCCTTCGTCGAGGCAATGTTGGTGGAACGCGTCGACGTCGTCGACCTTGAGTTGGAGGTGGATTCCGACGCCGACCTTGTTCGAGGAGAACTCTTGCGAGTGTTCTTCCTGGGGGTGGAGCATGAGCGAGAACCCGCCGAGCTTCAGGATCGCCAGGGTCAAAGGCCCCCCCTCGACCTCGGCGTGAAGCTGGGCGATCTCGGCGAGGGTGATCTCGTTGTAGAATTCGAGGGATTTTTGGACGTCGTTCACATAAAGAAAAACACTCGTGACTTGAGCGGCCATCGCACCCTCCAGGCTCATTCCGCGACATCCTCGGCTCGAAAGATACCCCGAACCCGATTCGCCCGCAACCTGAGCTTGGCGTGGGGCTTTTGTCGGTTCGAGCGTCAAGGAGTCCGCTTGAGGAAGGCGACGGCGTCGCGGATCGCCGGGAGGATGAAGCCCGCCGAGGAGTAGTGGCCGCAGTCGAACCACTCGATCGGCGGTCGGTCGGCGGCTTCCCAGAGCTTGCGGACCGAGCCTGACGGCACGACCTCGTCGACGACCCCCGCCATCATCAGGAGCTTCTTCCCCCTGAGCCGACCGGCGTAGGTGATCGGGTCATAGTCGCGGGTCAACCCGGTCAGCTCCTCTCGGGTGTGGCCGGCTTTGAGCCAGTCGCGCCGCCAGCGATCCGCGCCCGGTTCGTCCATCGTCCAGAGGATCTCGTCGAGGCTCCCGCCGGCCAGGATCGTCACCCCTTGGTTCAGGGCCGGGTCGACCGCCAGGGCCAAAGCCGAGGTGATCCCGCCCAGGCTGATCCCCGTCACCCCGACCCGGCTCGGGTCGACCTCGGGACGGCCACCGAGCCACGATCCCGCCCGGCGGATGTCGCAGATCGCCTGCCTCATCGCCAGGCTCGTCTCCTCGACGTCGGTCGACAGGAACCGTTGAGGATGCCCAAGCGGCCTCCGCTCCCCGTAATAAGGCAGCTTGACGAACAACGACGCGACCCCCTCGGAGGCGAGCCGGGTGGCATAATAACGCGAGAGCGCGAAGTCGGCGCCGAGGATATGGAGGACGACCACGGCCGGCCTTTTCCCTCCCTCCTTCGGCTGGAAATACTCGGCGTGGACGGTGTTGTTGACCTCGTCCTTGGTGGTGATCGGCGAGGGGAACCGGACCTTCGACACCGTGAACCTGGGTTCGTCGAGGACCCGCTCGCGCTCGAAGGTGTAGGTTGCCGCCGGGAGGCGATAAAGCGCCGGGACGTTCGGCTCGGCGGGGGTGGGGACGAACCGGGCTTCGCCGACCTCGACCCCTGTGCAGATCAAACCGACGAGGATCAGCCAGGGGGCCGGCATGGCGCAGTCCGTTCCGGTTCAAAGAGGGCGGGGGGCTGGTCGACATTGCCAAGGTTTCGAGGCTCGGCTAGGATACCTCGCCGGATCATGGGTGGGAAAGGGAGTTTCCAGCGATGAACGCCGACCAGCGATCCCAACTGCGCAGTCTTCGGCCAGAACGAGTCTGCTTGATCAAGCCAAGCTCGCTGGGCGACGTCGTCCACGCCTTCCCGATGCTGGCGAGCCTCCGCCGCCACTGGCCCGAGGCCAGGATTAGTTGGGTGATCAACCGAGGGCTGCGGTCGCTCGTCGACGGCCACCCCGACCTCGACGAGGTGATCCCGTTCGACCGCGACCAGATCAAGCTTCGACCGGGGGCGGTCGGCCCGATCGGCAAGTTCTTGCTCGACCTCCGGTCGCGCCGGTTCGACCTCGCGATCGACCTTCAAGGCTTGTTCCGGTCGGGGGTGATGACGCTCGCGACGGGGGCTTCGGTCCGGGTCGGCCTGTCATCGAGCCGGGAAGGGGCCTGGCTGTTCACCAACCGTCGGGTCAACACCAGTGGGCCGGAGGTCCACGCCGTCGACCGCTTGCTCAAGGTGGCCGAGGCGTTCGGGGCCGACATTTCCTCGCCGAGCGGATCGGTGGCGTATTCGGACGCCGACCTCCGTTGGGTCGACCGCGAACTCGAACGCCTCCCTCGCCCCTGGGTGGCCCTGAACGTCGGCGCCCGATGGCTGACCAAGCGCTGGCCTCCGGAACACTTCGCCGAGGTCGCCCGACGCGCCCAAGGTCGGCTCGGGGCCGGCTTGATCCTGGTCGGGGCGCCCGAAGACCGCCCGCTCGTCGACTTGCTCTCGGCGAATCTCGACCCGCACTGTCTCGCGCCCCTCGACCTCTGCGGGCGGACGACGTTGCCGCAACTGGCGGCCCTGGCGTCGAGGGTCGACCTGTTCGTGTCGAACGACACGGGGCCGCTCCACCTCGCCGCCGCTTCGGGGGCACGCTCGGTCGGGATCTACACCTGCACCAGCCCGACCCGGACCGGCCCCTATGGCCCGAAGTCGGTCGCCGTGCAAAGCTGCGTCTGGTGCGCGCCGAGCTACCGAAAGACCTGCGACCGGATGGAGTGCATGAGCGAACTCTCGCCCGACCGGGTCTGGGCGGTGGTCGAGGCACAACTGCTCGCCGCCTAACCCCGGTCAAACCGCCCTGGCCTGAAAGGTCGATCGTTGATGATCGGATCTGCTCTGCGATCGGTGGTACAGACTGGACTGGGGAATGAGCGTTTGTACAATAGGATGTCGATCTCCGTGTGATGAACGGACCCATCACGCTCGACGCTCGCCAGCCCGCCGGATGATTTGCCCGCTTTGAGTACCGCCCGCCGAGTGATCTCCTGGTTGGCCCCCGACCGCCGACGTGTCGGGCTTGCCCTGGTCTTGACCTCGGTGGTGGCCTTGCTCAACCTGCCGACGCCGATCCTGGTCCAGGGGTTGGTCGACCGCGTCGTCACACCGGGCCGATACTCGCTCTTGCCCTGGTATTTGCTCGCCCTGCTCGGCGTATTTGCCCTACAAGCTGGGGTGAGCTTCGCCAATACCCGGGTGGTGGGTCGGCTGGGGCAGGGGATCGTCCGCGAGCTTCGCCATCGGCTTTATGACCGAATCCAACGGCTCGGCCTGACCTTTTACGACAAGACGCCATCAGGTTCGATCATCGCCCGGCTCATGGATGACGTGAGCGCGATCCAGGTCCTCGTCACGGCCCAGACGGTCCAGATCCTCACCGACCTCGGGACGACGGCGGCGATCACCGCGCTACTCCTGGCGAGGAACTACCGGCTCGCCCTGGTCGTGTTCGCGTTCCTGCCGGTCTACGCGGTCAATTTCCACTACTTCATGGCCCGAATCCGGGCCAACAGCATCGTCGTCCGGGCGAAGATGGATTTGATCTTCGGCCTGCTCAAGGAGAAGATCGACGGGTCGATGGTGATCAAGACCTCGGCGCAAGAACCTGCCGAGGTCGCCGAGTTCCAAGGCCAGCTCGACGACGCCCACGGTCCGAGGGTCCGCGACCACAAGCTTTCCGCCGCCTTCTCGAACCTCAGCGCGGCGATCAGCGGAGTCGGGATCTCCTCCGTCTTCGCCGTCGGTGCCTGGGAAGTGTTGCAAGGTCGGATGACGCCGGGTGGAGCTGTTTCGACGGCGGCCCTGGCGTCGCTCTTGTTCGGACCCGTCGCCCGGCTGGCCGACCTGACCTACGTCTTCGAGCAGGCCGCCGCGAGCGTCGACCGGCTCGGCGAGATCTTGGACCTCGAAGCCGACGTGGTCGAACCGACGCACCCCGTCGCCGTCGGGCGGGTCGAAGGCCGAGTCACGTTCGACCGAGTCGGGTTCGGCTACGCCCCCGAGCAGCCGGTCGTCTGGGATATCCGCCTCGACGTCGAGCCTGGAACAAGGGTCGCGCTGGTGGGTCCGACGGGTTGCGGCAAGAGCACGCTCATCAACCTCCTCCTCCGGTTCTACGACCCGACCTGGGGCGAGATCCGGCTCGACGGCGTCCCGCTCAATCGGATGACCACCGCCGACTTGCGGCGCCAGGTGGGCGTGGTCTTGCAAGAGCCGGTCCTGTTCCGACAAACCCTGGCCGACAACATCCGCTACGGCCTCCCCGAAGCGACCGACGACCAGGTCGAGGCTGCGGCGCGGTCGGCGATGGTCCACGACTTCGCTCTGAACCTGCCCGAAGGCTATCAGACCCTGATCGGCGAAGGGGGCCACAAGCTCAGCCACGGCGAGCGGCAGAGGGTCGCCATCGCCCGGGCGTTCTGCAAGGACCCCGCCATCGTCATCCTCGACGAGGCCACCAGCGCCCTCGACACCGCCAACGAGGCGATGATCCAGTCCGCCCTGAAGAACCTCCTCCGGGGCCGGACCTCGTTCGTCATCGCCCACCGTTTGGTCACCGTGGTCGATTCCGACCGGATCGTCGTCATGGACGGCGGCCTGATCATCGAGCAAGGGACGCACCGGGAGTTGCTGGCAAGGCCCGACGGCCTGTACCGCTCGCTCTGCCGGAGCCAGTTCGAAGTGGCTGAGATGCCTTCGGCCACGGAGGGAGCACAGATAGAACACGGATGGGAGCCAGATCAAAAGTCCGATCCGTGTTTCATCCGGGTTCCCTCCGTGGCTCAATTCGATCAAACTTCGTAGCTCTTGGGTCAATCATGGACGTGAACCGTTTCGGACCGCCGCCCGACCCCGACCTCGCGTCCGACCGATTGCGGCGGCTACTCCATGAGTTCCTCTGGCCGCACCGGATCACGGTGGCCTGGGCGTTGGCGGGCATGCTGGTTCAGTCGAGCCTGATGCTGCCGATCCCGGTGCTGCAGGGCGTGGTCATCGACCACCTCGTCGACCTGATCCGCCGGACCTCGACCCCGAGCCTGGCCGAGCAGCACGAGGCGTTTCGCCTGATTGCCTGGGTATTCGCCGGGTCGGTCGCATGCCACCTGGGGCGGATGGCCTTGTCGTGGGGCGTGACGCAGTCGGTCGGCCGGGCGAGCCAGGAGTTGGTGGTTTCGCTCCGGGGTGCCCTCCAGCGCAAGTTCATGCGGCTGCCGATGGCCTACTTCGACGCCCAGCAGACGGGTCGGCTGATGGCCCGGGTGACGAGCGACGTCGGCTCGATCCTGGTGTTCTTCAACAGCGGGTCGCTCCAACTGGTCAACGACCTGATCCTCGGGGCGGGGATCGCCTGCGTGATGCTTTGGCTCCAGTGGCGACTGGCGCTGGTGGCGTTCCTGGTGTTGCCGATCTACGCGATCAACCACCGGGCCTTCGCCGGCAAGGTCCACAAGCTCTCGCTGGCGATCCGCTCGCAGGTCTCGTCGATCTACGCCCTGCTGTCCGAGCGGATCTCCGCCGTCCGAGTGGTCCGCTCTTTCGCCCAGGAAGACGCCGAGCTTGCCGAGTTGGATCGGCAAGTCGACCTCCATCGCGGCCTCAACCTCGAAAACCTCGACACCAGCGCCCTGCTCAACGCACTGGCGACGCTGGTCAGCGGCTTGGGGACACTCCTGGTCCTCGCGTATGGAGTCCACCTGATCGGCCAAGGGCGGCTCACCGTCGGCGAATTGATGGCGTTCTACGCCTTGATCGCGCAGTTGTACCTTCCCATCGTCCGCCTGACCCAGTTTCAGATCACCGTCGCAGCAACAAGGATCTCGGTCGGTCGGCTCTACGAAGTATTCGACGAGCCCGAACCGGTGAGCGACATCCCCGACGCCCGACCGATCGTCGACCCTCGCGGCGAACTCGTCTTCGACAATGTCTCGTTCGCCTATAGGCCCGACGCCCGCCCGACACTGAACCGGTTGTCGCTCAAGGTCGAGCCGGGGACGACCCTGGGGATCATCGGCCCGAGCGGCTCAGGGAAGTCGACTTTGCTGGCCCTGGCCCCCCGGCTCTACGACGTCGGCGCGGGCGGCGGGTCGATCCGGTTCGACGGCGTGGACGTCCGGGCCTTGAAGTTGGCCGACCTCCGACGCGCCGTCGCCCTGGTCCCGCAACAAGCCCTCTTGTTCGAGGGGACGATCCGCTCGAACCTGATCTACGCCAACCCCGATGCCTCCGAAGCCCAGATCCAGTGGGCAATCGAGACCGCCGATTTCGCCCGGACGGTCGAGGCCCTCGCCCTGGGCCTGGAAACCCTCGTCGGCGAGCGCGGCCAGTCGCTTTCCGGCGGGCAACGCCAAAGGTTAGCCCTCGCCCGGGCCTTGATCGCCGACCCTGCCGTCCTCCTGATCGACGACGGCACCAGCGCCCTCGACGCCGAAACCGAGGCCCGAGTCCGCCAGGCCCTCCGCCAAGGTCGACCGGGCCGGACCACGGTGATCGTCTCGCACAAGATCGCCTCGGTCCGGCACGCCGACAAGATCGCCGTCATCGAATCCGGTCGGATCACCGAGTTCGGCACCCACAGAGATCTGCTCGCCCGAAACGGCTATTATGCCCAAGCGTACCAGCAGCAGATCCAACCTCTCGAACGGGCGGTCATAGTCAACCGATCACTTGGATAGTGTCCCCTGGAAGTAGGAGCCTGCCACGATGAGCCCGCCGCGCCGTCAACTCACACTGCGTCAGCTCATGATCGCTGTGGGAATCGTCGCAGCACTCCTCGGCGTTGGGTTGGAGATCAAGCGGAGATCCGACTACGCCCTGCGGAGGGTTGATTGGCACTCCTCTCGCGCTCTAGATGAGCGATTTAAATTTTTAGTCGGCTCGCTCGTGGGTGGGTTTGACTGGATCAACATCAAGGGCGAATTTGTCTCGACCAGAGATCGACCCGTTCCCACCGAGGAAAAGAACCACTGGCATCTTTTGATGATCGAGAAGTACAAACGGGCTGCGCATTTCCCTTGGCTCCCCGTCGCAACAGACGGGTTGGAGCCGGAATGAGTGGTCAGCAATAGGCTATCGGTCGGGCTTCCAACCCGCGACTCTGGTTAGCGAACTCCAACCGCCGCCGTTTGCACCGCGTCAGGTTCGACGGTCCAGTCGAACGTGGCCTGAAAAGGCTTCCACCACTCGGCGACTCCGGTTGCGGGGTCGCTGTGGCGACCCAAGCCTCCCGAGGATGGGGGCTGGATGTCGTAGACGAGGCGGTACTGGCCGGGGTTGGGCATGGCGATCGAGGCGCCGTAGTGGAAGCCGTCGCGGGCCATCATCGGGGTCAGCTTGCCCGAGGCGATGGGGGTGCCCCCTTCGGCGGGGACGATCGAATAGTCGATGGTGAGGTAGTCGACCTTCTCGTCCTTGGCGAACCCGTTGGGGTTGTTTTCGAGGGCCTTGACGTCGGCCTCGATGTGGATCATCGGCATGTTCGGGTCGGCGGGCATGCTGTCCATCATGACGGCGGGCAACCAGACGGCGGCGACCCGGATCGAATTCTTCTCGACCTCGTCGCCGATCGGATACTCGCGAACTGCGGAGCCCGTGGGCGCCGCCAGGGTTTTGGCCGACAGCGGCTTTTCCAAGGTCGAGAACCGATTCCCCTTGGGTTTGCCGGTTTCGAGGTTCAGCAACAAGAACAACGCGATGCCCGCGATGATCAGGCCGGTAATCGCGGTCCCAGCCCATGACTTGTTCACGACCAAGCTCCTCAAATAAAGATCTAACTAGCCACGGAAGGAACACGGACGAAGCACGGATCAGACAAAACTAATTAATTTTCTCTGATCCGTGTTCCATCCGTGGTTCAATCTTCTTTAATTCGTGTCAAACGCCGACGCTGACCGGCTTCGCCGCGACGACCGGCTTGGTCCGATCGAAGATCGGCAGGACGAGCGTCAGCAGCGCCCCAACCAGCAAAAATCCCTGGATCACCATCGTCTGGACATTGGGATGCAGGCCCAGGCTCGGGATGCCCAGGCCGATCCAATCGACGGGGGTCACCTTGACCAAGCCGGCGTTCTGGAGTTCGAAGACCCCGTTACCCGCGAAGACGACGGCCATCCCGAAGAGGAGGAAGCCGGTCGCCTTGAAAAACGGTCGCATCGGCAAGCGGACGCTCGACGCCCGGAGCACGATCGCGATGATCGCCAGGAGGAGCGTGCCGAGGGCGAGGCCAGCCAGGATTCCCATCAGGCCGTCGCGGGAACCACCCTGGCCGGAGATCATCGCCTGGTACATCAAGGTGGTCTCGGCCCCTTCGCGGTAGACCGCGAGGAACGAGGTCGCCGCCAGGGTCCACAGGCCGCTGACCTTCGCGCTGTTGGCGGCCTGGGTCTTCAAGAAGTCGGCCCAACGCTTGGCCTGGGTCTGCGAGATCAACCAGTAGCTGACGTAGAAGAGGATCGCGGCGGCGAGCATCATGACGCCCCCTTCGACGATCTCGCGGGTCCGGCCTTGCGACGAGGCAACGAGCAGGTTGAGGCCGTAGGCCGTCACTCCGCTGGCCAGGGCGGCCACGCCGATCCCCCACCAGATGGCGGTCATGGCTCGGGGTTGGCCCGCCTTGGCGGCGAGGGCGATCAGCATCGTCAGGAGCAAGATCACCTCGACGCCCTCTCGGAGGATCGTCACCAGCGACGTGGTGAACGCGAGGCCGAACGAGCCGGCGATCGCCGAGTTGGCTTCGGTCACCGACTTGGTGATGGCGACTTGAAGCTGGGCGAGCTTGGATTCCAGGGTCGAACCGCCGACGCCCGAGTTGATCTGGCCTCGGATCGCGTTGAACTGGGCTTCGAGCGGCGGGACCGACTGGGGAGCCCGGATTTTGAGCATCCGTTCGAGCGGCTCGAAGTCGTTGAAGTAGGCGTCGGTCATCGCCGAAGCTGCCTCGGCCGACTGGCCCTCATCGGCAAGCGACCTGACCTGCTTCAAGGAAGCGGACAGGGCTTCGAGCTGCTTGGACTGCTCGGACTGGCCGATCACCTCGACGACTTCGGTCGAGGCGGCGACGTTGCCGGTGTCGCGGCGATCGAGGACGCCCAGCCGCTTCAAGTCTTCCGAGGCTCGGCTCAGCTCGATCATGAGCTTGCCGAGCTTGGCCCGAAGCTGGTCGGCGTCGGGCTTGCCGTCAGCCCCACCCTTGAGCGCCGTCCGGAATCCACGAAGCTGGGCCTCGATCACTCCGGCCCGAGCATAACCCAGGTGGGTCCGTACAGCCCGCTCCATGTCGGAAAGCTCGAACTCGCCCCAGTAGGCGTCCTCGGCGAGCTTGCGGGCCTTGGCCAGACCGTTGGGCTTCGAGGCGACTTGCCGGGCTTCGCCGAGCAGGACGCTGATCTTGTCGACCACCTCGGGCCAGGCCACGACCGGGGCCACGTTGCGGGCGGTCGCCACGCGAGCGGCGGATTGGACGGTGATCGTGCCCAGGTCGGTCGCGTCGCCCTTGATCTCGACGTCACCTCGGTAGGGCGATCCCATCTCGTGCCAGACGTTGAGGGTATATCGCCCTTCGGGGACGTCGCGGAAGGTGAACGCCCCGCCCGAGCGGCAAACCTTGCTCCAAGGCGAGGCCGCGACGACGACGTAACCCCTCATGTGGCTATGGACATCGCACACCAGGCGGATGACGCCGGGCTGGGTGGGCGTGTAGGACTGGGTTGCGTTCGGGGCCATGCTCCAGGAAAATGAAACGCCCGGAGTCGCGCTGTGGACGTTGTGGGTTTCGCCGTCCTGGTTCGAGAAGCTGATCGGCTGGCCAACCCGAGCGACCTCAACCCGAGGCTCGAATTGGAGGCCATGCTGGTTGACCTTCGCCAGCTTGACCGCCGAGTCGGCTTTCGATTCGGTTGCCAGGACTTTGGGATCGAGCGGTTCCAAAGAGACGACGGCGGGGCTGACCGAGGGGGAACACGAGTCGGGCATGACGACCCGACCCTTGACCTCGGCGGCTCCGGCGATGGAAGACGACCAGGCCAGGAGGCCAACCGTCACCAACTGTCGCAACATGGGGCGTTCCATCGTGGGGCTTGGCTTCCGAAGAGAACAAGGTGCGAGCCAGAGGACCAGTCCGCTCGACAAATACTGAGATTCAATCTCAACGACTGGATTGTATCTCCCCGGCAATCGGTCGTCAATTCGTTCCTTCCCGCCGAGCGGATTGCTCTCCATCTTTAGGTTGCGATGACTTTCGAGCGCGAAGCTACCGTTTATCGAGGTCCGATTCGCGAGTCGGTTGTCATCGCGGGCGGCAAGTCGATCCGGCTCGTCCGACCCGGCGACCCCGACCGACTCCTCGACGACCCCGAGGTCGCGGCCTTGAATGCGGTCGACGACTACATGCCTTACTGGGCCTACCTCTGGCCGGGGTCGTTCCTGTTGGCCGACGCGATCGTCCGAGGCAACTGGCCCGAGCGGACCCGGACCCTAGAGTTGGGCTGCGGCCTCGGGCTCCCGGGGTTGGTCGCGGTCCGCGAAGGGTTGTCCGTCGAGTTCACCGACTATGACCGGGCCCCCTTGGCGTTCGTCGAGCGGAGCGTGGCGAGCAACCACTTCGACCCCAACCTTGCTACGTTGGACGTACTCGATTGGGGACACCCGACCAAAGGGCGATTCGACTTGATCCTCGGAGCGGACATCACCTACGAGCGGAGGTTGGTCCCGCTCGTCGCCTCGGTGGTCGCCGCCAAGCTCGAACCCGACGGGGTCGCCTTGGTCTCCGACCCGAACCGGGTCGCCTCGCAAGGCTTCGGCGAAGCCATCCGATCCGTCGGCCTTAAATTCGAAGCCGCACCGGTCGAAGCCAACGCGGACGACTTCGGCCCGGTCCGAGGCACGATTTACCGGATCTGGAAGCCGAAATCTTTTAGCCACGGATGAAACACAGATTAGACAGCAATAATTTGTCTTTTTTTATCCGTGTTCCATCCGTGGCTAAAATTCTTAAATTGCTCGGTTGGATCGGAGTGAGCCGACGAGGTCGGTCGCGGCGAGGACTCCCGCTTTGTCGAGTTCGGCGTTGATCTCGTCGACCAGGCGCTCGGAGGCTCCCGGGTCGGCGAAGGTCGCGGTCCCGACCTGAATGGCGGTGGCACCGGCGACGAGGAATTCCAGGGCGTCGTCGACCGAGGTGATCCCGCCGACCCCGATGATCGGCAGGTGGGGGAGGGCCTTGGAAACCTCCCAGACGGCTCGAAGCGCCAGGGGTTTGATCGCCGGGCCGCTCAGGCCGCCGATGTCGTTGGCGAGGATCGGTCGCCTCGATCGCCATTGAATCGCCATTCCCCGGAACGTGTTGACCAGGCTGACGGCATCGGCGCCTCCGTCCGACGCGCTCCGAGCGATGGCGACGATGTCGGTCACGTTGGGCGTGAGCTTGGCGATGATCGGCAGCGGGCAGGCCCGGCGGACGTGGCGGATCAACCGTTCGACGGCATGGGGGTCGATCCCGAGGTCGAGGCCGTGGCTTACGTTCGGGCACGAGATGTTCAGCTCGATCGCCGCGAGGCCGGGTTCTTCGCCCAAGGTGCGGGCCATCGCCACGAAGTCGTCCTCGTCCTCACCGGCGATGTTGGCGATCACCGCCGTGCCCACCGACCGGAGGTAAGGGAGATGGTGGCTTCGGAAGTGGTCGATCCCGTCGTTGTCGAGGCCGATCGCGTTGAGCAAGCCCGAAGCCGTTTCCACCGTCCGAGGTGTGGCGTTGCCCGCCCGAGGGTGCCGAGTCACGGTCTTGGGGATCACTCCGCCCAGTCGGTCGAGTTGGACAAACCCCGCCATCTCGCGGACGTAGCCGAATGTGCCCGACGCGACGAGCACAGGGTTCTTGAGCGGCAACCGACCCAGCTTCACTTCCAGATTGGCCACGTCGCGGAATCCTTCGACTGGCGACTCGATATTGACTCCCACCGACCTAATCATCGACGGTGGCGGTCGGATTGACAACCTCGGGCACCCCTCGATTTGTCCGAGTCTCGCGGAACCCGGTTGACGGGGGGTTTGGCCGAGATAAGATAGACTGGACATCCAACCTCGCGTCGTCCCTGTCGAGACGCTTTCCCGGCTGGTGCCGATCTGTCGGCCCTCCTCTGGTCATCAAGGCTCCGCCTTTGACTTTGGGATCTTAACGTGCCCGGGCTTTCCTCCACGATTGACTATGCGACGCCTTCGACCCGAATCCTGGCCCTCGTGCCCGGCTTTCGAGAGTGGGTCCTCGTGGCCCTGGTGGTCGTCGCTTTGTATGGTCGATCGGCCCAGGTCCGACCAGGCCGGTTCTTCGCGTTCCGGCGTCCGGGTCGAAACCACTCGGCGGCTTTGAATTGGCTGGTGGATCACTGGTGGTTGATGTTTGCCACGCTGGCTGGGCTGGGCGTACTGGCCTGGCTGGCGACCTCGTTCCGGATCATGCGACAGTCGGTCGCCCCGTAATCACTCGACTTCTCGGTCCAATTCCCACTTTGACTCGATAGGGAGCCTCCCCATGATGCCGCTCGCTTTTGGACTGCCCGGTGGCTATGAACTGCTGGTCGTCGCGTTCGTCGCGCTCTTGATTTTCGGCAACCGCCTACCCAGCGTGATGCGGTCGCTCGGCAAGAGCGTGACCGAGTTCAAGAAGGGGGTCGCGGGAATCGAGGAAGACATGGACGTTGCCGCTACCGCCGACAAGAAGCCTACCCCGACCGCTACGTCGACCACCTCGACCGCCGCCCATTCCGAGTGAGTCGTCGCCATCCGTCGTTTTTGACATCACGCAGAGACGAAGAAGGGAGGACGTTTCTCGATGTTCGGCAATCTCAATCCGATGGAGTTGATCATCGTCGTGGGAGTGGCCGTCCTCTTGTTCGGGAGGCGGCTCCCCGAAGTTGGGCGGACCTTGGGCAAGGGGATCGTCGAGTTCAAGAAGGGGATTCGCGGCCTGGAAGAAGAGTTTCGATTCGAGGACAAGCCCGTCAGCTCTCATCCGCCCGAACCGACGTTCATCCCGTCCGATCAGGTCGAGTCGTCGGTCCCCAAGTTCGAGCCGCCCACCGCCGCGCCCGTCCTCCAACCCGACCGGGCGACCGAACCTTCCAAGACTTGAATGGAGCCCAGTTGCCGATCGACCATCGGCCAATCAATCGATCACCGCGTCCGGGTTCCGACCCGAAGCCCGGCGGCGGTGAATCGAAGCTGCTCGACGAGTCGGGCACGTTGGGCCTTCGACAACACCTTGACCTGACCGACCGGTTGGTCAAAGTCGACCCCGGTGGGACGCATTTCTAGGGCGATTTTTCCCATCCAGGGTTTGAAGAATTGGTCCATCCATTCGGCCCGACGCCCGACTTCGCGAGGAACGACCATGTCGAGCCGATGGGTCAGTTCGGAGATCATCTCGAAGTAGTTCTTGAACGAGTCGGCCCGGGCGGCCATGAGGTCGAACTCGCCCGCCAGCTTGCCGACGTACCTCGATGACCCTGGGATCGACATCAGCGAAGTCCGGGCCATCTCGTCGATCGCCATCGCCGGTCGGTCGGTCGCCCTGGCTTCCGGTCCCAAGCTTGGGTGCTTAACCGCGACCGTTACCACCGAGGCCTCGGAAACCAGGTCGTTCGCGCCGAGGACCAGGAGGGCGAACTGGTAAGTTCCCGGCGTCTCGGGGGTGAATGAGCAGCTTGAACCCGCCGTGGTAGTGATCGTCGCCTTCGGCCCGCCCGACTGGACCCACCGATAGCGGACCCTCCCCTTGGGCTCGCTCTTGATCCCGTCGAGCACGACCCGGCGACCGACCACCGCCGACTGGTCGCCCCCGGCGTCGGCCTTGAGCGTGACGTCGGAATCGTCCTGGTCCGTCTCTTCGACTTCGACGATCAGCGATCGTGCGTCGACCCCACCGGTGCTGCCCACGACCAGGACGAAGCCAAGGTTCGTCGCGTCGTCCGGGACGACGAAGGTCGCCACCGCCTGATCGAAACCCTGGATTTTGACGCGGGAGCCTTGGGTCTGTATCCAACGATACCAGACTCGGCCCCCTGATGAGCCTGAACCGTCAAGGGTCAGCTTCAATCCGGGCGAGGCGATTCCGGACACCTTGGCGACGGCGCGTGGGCTGGTCGAGGTGAGGAGGCTGTCCACGCTCGATCGGCCCGCTGCGGCAGCCCGGGAATTGGCGGCAATCTCCTCGGAACGCTGGGTGATCGTGTTCGGGGTTTGCCCGAAGGCGGGGGCGACGACCAAGCTCAGCCCGGCGAGGGTGGTCGAAGCGACAAAGGTTCGAAACTTCGACACGGGGTTCCTCCCTCTAATGACTGGCGATCTGGTCTGGACTCAATCAAAATCGACCCGGCTGGCGTGAATCCTCCACCCAGGTTCAATGGCCCCGAGTTGCCCGAAACCTTTAATTGGTGCGAACGTCGTGTTCCGCATTGTCGGCCCGATGCGCCCAGTCGGGCGGACTTGTCCACGACTTGGGGGGTGGTTTACAATAAATCTTTAACGTCCAGAAGCACCTCTCGCCTTGCCTCACCGGAGCGACCGCCGATGGCTGATGCCGTGGACACCCCGACGATCCCCCCGGCGCCGACCGCTCCCGCTTCGAGGCCGATGCACGCGATGACGCCGGTCCCCGCGACCCTTGTTCCCGAAGGGGGTGGCTGGCACTTCCTCCACCTTTATTACCGGGTCGACCGCGCCGCCCTCGGCCAGTTGAGCGAGTCGGATCGGGCCGAAGGGCGTAGGGAGGTCATCGAAGCGGTCGAGCAGGCCAAGTCCACCGGGGTCTTGCAGATCCAGAGCTTCGCCGTGCTCGGCCATCGAGCCGATTTCGGGATCATGATGGCGGGGACCGACCTCAAGGCGATCCACAACGTCCAGATGGCGGTGCAAGCCTCGAAGCTCGGGTCGGCGATCGTCCCGACCTACTCGTTCTACTCGATCACCGAGATCTCCGAGTACGTTCCCGACCTCGAAGCCTACGGCAAGATGCTTCGCGAGCGCGAGCAGCTCGACCCCGAGAGCCGGGTCTACCAAACCAAGCTCAACGCCTACGCCGAGCGGTTGGTCCCGATGAACAAGCAGCGCCTCACCCCCGACTTCCCCGACTGGCCCTGCTTCTGCTTCTACCCGATGAGCAAGATGCGCGACGGTGCCCAGAACTGGTACACCCTCCCGTTCGCCGAGCGCAACGAACTGATGAGCCAACACGGCAAGAGCGGGATGAAGTACGCCGGCAAGGTCATGCAAGTCATTACCGCCTCGACCGGGCTCGACGACTGGGAGTGGGGGGTCACCCTCTGGGGCAAGAACCCGTCCTACCTCAAGGACATCGTTTACACGATGAGGTTCGACGAAAGCTCCGCCAAGTACGCCTTGTTCGGTGACTTCTACTTCGGCTACATCCTGCCGACCGCCGAGCTGCTCGATACGATCCGGGTTTAATAGAGAAATTTAGCTACGGATGAAACATGGATAAGAGAGAACAAATTAATTTCTTCTGATCCGTGTTCCATCCGTGGCTAAGTTATTTTCCCCATTCTTCGATTGGACGCGATGATGTGGACATGCTCAAGCTGTGGCTCGGCGGTCGACGATGTGTTCGAAGTATGCTGGAGTTGCGGGACCTCGCGTGACGGTGTTCCCGACCCGACCTTTGTCCGGGCCGATGACGCCGGTCCCGTCGACGACCCGAGCGTCGACGGCCTCGGCATGCATGCGATCGACCCTAATTCGAGCATCGTCGAGGGGGCCTTGGTCGAAGCTTATCGGGCGCGCGACCTGATCGAGGCGCACTTCCTGGTCGACCGCCTGACCGAAGCCGGTTACGCCGCGACCGCCGACGAGCAGGACATGAACAAGTCGCTGGGCGGGATGACCTCGGGGCCTCGGGTCTACGTCCATGACGTCGACCTCGCCGGAGCGAGGGCCTGGCTGGCGGACTACGACCGCAACAAGAGCGTGACCACCGACTGAGCGGATCTCCATGAACTCCCGAGCGACCGCCGCCTCGTCCAAACCGACAAAGACCGACCCGGCGCCCCAAGCGACGGCCTCGGCGGGCCGGTCGGGTCGGGTCTTCGACGCGGGCCTGGTCCTGGTCTTCCTCGGCCTGACGTTCCTGCTCGGCGTCTTTCCGCTCAAGGATACCGACTTCTGGTGGCACCTCCGGACCGGCGACCTGATCCGCCAGAACGGTTGGGTCCCGACCGCCGACACCTTGACCTTCGCCGCCGAAGGGCACCGCTGGGTCGACCTCCACTGGATCTTTCAGCTCCTGGTGAGCTGGGGTTTCGAGCGGTTCGGCGTCTTTGGGCTGAACGTCGCCAAGTGCGTGGTCACGGTGGTTGCTGTGGCTCTCCTGATCACCTCGGGTCGGAAAAATTGGCCGATCTGGGCCACCTTGCTTGCCTGGGTCCCGGCGATCCTGGTCCTCGGCGGTCGGATGTACCTCCGACCCGAAACCTTGACCTTGCTCTACCTTTCGGCCGACCTGGCGATCCTCAGCCGGTGGGACCGCCACCCCTGGCTGGCGTTCGCGTTGCCGGTGGTCCAGCTCTTCTGGGTGAATACTCAGGGTTTGTTCGTCTTCGGCCCGTTCCTGGTCGCGCTGGCCTTGCTCGACGCCGCGACCCGGCGCGATGCCTTCGCCGCCGGTCGTCGGGGCTGGTGGCGAACAAGCCTCATCGCCTCAGCCTTGACGGTCCTGGTTTGCTTGGCGAATCCCTATGGTTTCCGAGGGGCCGCGTATCCGATCGAGCTGATGGGGACGATGGGTAACCCGATCTTCAAGAGGTCGATCGGCGAGCTGAAGCCGCTCCCGACGCTATTCGCCGAAATCGGCTTCAACAGCCTGCCGCTCCAGCTTCACCTGATCGCGATGGCCCTCGGGGCGTTGAGCTTCGTGATCCCGGCGACTTGGCGGGTCGTGACCCGCTTGCAAGATCGAGCGTCGGCCAGGAGAGAAGTGGCGGATCGGGTCGAAGCCAAGCCGGTCGGCAAGAAGGGGAAGTCGCGGAAGTCGTCGGATCGGAGACCTCCCGACGGCTTGCTCGAAGATCGCCCGCTCCGATGGTTCCGGCTCGGGCTTTACCTGACGTTCAGCGGCCTGAGTCTGATGGCGACGCGGAACAGTCACCAGTTCGCGGCGGTGGTCGGGACCGTGACCGCGTGGAACTTCGCCGAGTGGGCGGCGGAGGTCGCCGGGCGTCGTCGCCGACTCGATCCGAAGTCGCCGACCACCCCGAGGGTCTGGCCGAAGTTGGTGACGCTGGGGGTCCTGGCTTCGGCAATCGTCGCGGTCGGCTCGGGACGGTTCTACGCCTGGTGCCAGGAGGGGCGGACGATCGGCCTGGGGGAAGAACCGCTCTGGTTCGCCCACGACGCGATCAAGTTCGCCGGGAGTCCCGGGATGCCCGACCGCCTGGTCGGCTTCCACAATGGCCACCCCTCGTTGTTCGAATACTATTGGGGGCCGGTGAAGAAGGTCTACACCGACGCCCGGCTCGAAGTGATGGGGCCGGAACTCTATCAGGAATACCTCGATCTCCAGCGCAAGATCGCGCAATACACCCCAGGCTGGAGTAGCGAACTCGAAAAGATGGGACGACCGTCGGTGCTGGTCGACACCGTCGACCCGAGCAACGGCGGCCTGGTGGCGACCTTGCTCAACTCCCTCCACTGGCGCTGTGTCTGGTTCGACCCGATCGCGGCGGTGTTCGTCCACGACTCGTACCAAGCCATCGTCAAGGCGCATGGGGTTGACTTCCTCGCCCGCCACTACATGCGCGAGGCCGATTCCGCCAAGGATGACCCGGATGCTTTGCTTGCGATGTCCCGCTCGTTGCGGGGGGTGGCCATGCCGCTCCGATCTCGCCAGGGGGGGGAGCTCGAAGCTCGGCATTTGATCTGGCTTGGGCTTGACTATGCGAGACGGTTGCGAGACGTCGATCCGACGGGTCTCGATGGGTCCAAGCAGGCGGGCCTGCTCAACTTCCTGCGTGACCCAATCCTGAGCGAGCAGCCGATCCCGCGTTTCCGGTTCCCATTCGACTCCACGATCGACCTGCCGCTGGTCACGGCCTCGTATCAACTCGGCAAGTCTTTGACGATCGACCCCGAGGATGGGACTTGCATCTACTACTTGGCAAACCTCGACGCCATGCGCGGCATGGATGAGTCGGCGCTGCCGCTCCTGGAACGGTTCACGCTCCAGCCCGATAAGAATCTGACGCAGCAGGATGCCAAAGCCAGGGTGCTGGATCAAGTCGCGGAGGTTCGACGGCGGCTCGGGCCAACCCCGGAAACGAAGTGGGCGAACCTGAGCGAGTTGGAGCAAGTCTTCGACCGCCTGGTTCGGTCGGGCCGACCACGGACCGCCGTCGACGTGGTGGAACTCGGGCACCGCGACGACGCCCGCCCGTGGGCCTGGGCCGACCGCCTGGCGACGATCCGCCTCCACCTCGGCCAGCCCGCCCGAGCCCGCGAGATCTGGCGATCCGCCACCTCCGCCCCATCCCAGGCGCTTCAATCCTCGCGGGTTGGCATGACCTATCTCGTCGAGGGGAACCTCGAATCGGCCCGAAAAAGCTTCGACGAGGCGGTCGACCGCGACCCTGGACTGTTCGAGGCCCACTTCGGCCTGGCCACCCTGGAGCAAGGGGCGGGGCGGGCCGACGCCGCCGTGGCATCGGCCCGACTCGCCGAGCAATACGCCCCCAACGATCGGTGCCGCAAGCTCGCCGGCCAGATCATCGCGGAGGCTTCGCCGTATTCTCGAGGTTCGATCCGGCTGGGTCCTCGACCTTTGAGCTTGGGCCCTTCGGAACCGACTTCGCGTTGAGCTGGCCGTCGCGTTCTTCCCAGCCTTCCCAGACCTCAACGCATGGCGGGTGGTTGGTCCGGAGCCAACCGGTCGCCTCGTCGAGCTTGAGGATTCGATTGGAACCGCTGGCGTGATAAGCCTCGACGAGCAAGGCCGCGAGGTCTTGATACATCCCGGGCTGGGCAGCGGAGTCCTTGAGGCGCTTGATCGACGGGGCATCGCCCGGCCCCATCACGGCTCGGGTGTAGGTCATCCAGAGCGAGAGGGCCTTGTCCGACCGGCCTCGGAGTTCGTCCAGGGGTTCCCAGGCGATCCGGTATCCCTGGCCGACCGCGTAGGCCATCGGTCGGGCGATCATCAGCCGGAGCCAGTCGGGCCAGCCCTCGCTCTTGGCGGCCGAAAGGGCGTAGCCTTTGGGGTCGGCCTGGATCGAGTCGGGCGTCAGCCCCTCGGCGATGATGTAGCGAGCCAGCGCGGGGAGGTCTTTGCGGAGCGCGAAGTCCATCCTCCACCGGTCGTTGGAGTCGGTGCTCCGAGAGACGAACCATGCCGCCTCAAGGCGCGCGGGTTGCTGCGCTTGCGGGTCGTTCAGGACATAGACCGCGGCCCAGAGGTTGCGGGTTTGATAGAGTCCCAAAAAGAACGTCCCGACCAGCCCCACCGACACGATCAAGCCGCCGATCCCGAGGTAATACAGGCCACCGTACTTTTCCCGGAGCGTCATCCGGGGTGGGTCGGGGTCGAGGATCGGCAACTCGGGGAACGACCGAGTTGGTTGTTGTTGCGGCGGGTTGTTGATGATCGGCAGTTTCGGGAAGTCAGGCATCTCGGATATCCTCGACCGGGGCGGCCAAGCCACCGATCTTAACCGATCAATGGGACTCCGGTCTCGCCCCGACCAACTTTCTCTTTTTCGGCGAAACAAGTCAGTCGAGCATCACGCAGGCGAGCGTGGTCAAATTCGCCCGAGCGGGATGTGCGTCAGGTCCGCATGTCTGCCATTCAACCATCGGGTGGTTTCTAGTCCGGTTCCCCCCCGCCCGGTGGCGGCATCCCTGCTGGTCAGGAATTTGGCCGACCCCTTCGATTTTCCATCTTCGCGACATTCGACCCGAAACGTCCATTGATTCCTCGCGGTTTGTCCCGGATCGGCACCGGAATCGGGTCCATGCCCCCGGACTGTCCAGTTCTTTTTATCAGCGCCGGTCCACTCGAACTTGAAGCCGCCCTCCGGCGTTCTGGCACCCGCTGTGTAGACGTTCCTCGTCCCGATCGGGATCAGATCCGCCAGGGTCGCTGGGGTAGCAGTCCCGGAGATCCTATCCTGGAAATGCTCTTTGGTGGGTTGCTCATGATTTCCCGGGATGATCAGGTTCACCGCACCCACCGGCGCTGCCGGAGCCGGAGCCGAAGTCGGAGCCGGAGTCGGAGCCGGAGCCGGAGTCGGAGCCGGAGTCGTTCCATGAGGATTCATCGAAAGTCGCCCCTTTCTACCTTGAGCGCGAAACTTGCAACGAATGATGCGCGGATGGACCACCCGATCTTGCCCAACATCGGGACGGAAATCAAGTTGATCAGTCAGCGTCTCGGATTTGACCGCCTTGGCCGTGTGGGGTTCATTTGGGGAGAGAAAACAGGACGGAAGAAGACGAGAATATCCCTCATGGTGTTGTCTTGGTCAAAGAAGATCGATGCGATCTTTTGGATGCGTGGTCTCGGTTGTCTGGGTGGTCGGCTCCGAACTTCGCCTCGTTGGAGATTCTCCGCGATCCCCCATTCAATTAGCGTCAAGACATCCTCTCCGAGTAGTTCAAACCCCACCGGAATCAACAATCACCGATTCTCCTGAAGCCATTCCAGAATAACTCCTTGGTGGCTGATCCATGTTCCACCCGTGGCTGATGTGTTCCTCCGAGGATCGGGTACGATGGTGGAAGACTCACCCGGTTTGATCCTCGGAATGATAGGTCTCATGAAGCTCAAGCGGCAGCCCGACGACTTTCTGGTCGAAGAACTCCCGATGGTCTCGGGGGCGAAAGAGGGCAAATTCGGGTTTTATCGCCTGACCAAGCGCGGGGTGGGCACCCTCGAAGCGATCGAAGAGATCCGGCGTCGCTGGGACCTTTCGAGTCGGCAGATCAGCTATGGCGGGTTGAAAGATCGGCATGCGGTCACGATCCAGTACCTGACGATCTTCAACGGGCCGTCGAGGGGGTACCGAGAAGGAGGGGTCGACCTGGAGTCGGTCGGTCGGCTCGACTTCCCTTATGGCCCGAACCAGTTCCGAGGCAACCGGTTCACCGTCGTCATGCGCGACCTTTCCGCCCCCGGGGTCGAGGCGGCGGTCCGGTCGCTGGGGCAGATCCCCCGCGACGGCTTGCCGAACTACTTCGACGACCAGCGGTTCGGCTCGGTCGGGTTCGACGGCGAGTTCATCGGCCACGCCTGGCTCAAAGGGGAGCACGAGCGGGCACTCAAGCTCGCCATCGCCGGGGCCAACCCGATGGACCGCCCCGACGCCCGGGCCGAGAAGGTGATCCTCCGAGAAACCTGGGGCGACTGGCCCGAAGCCAAGAATCGACTGCCTCGGTCGCATGCCCGGAGCCTGGTCACCTACCTGGTCGACCACCCGACCGACTTCCGGGGGGCCTTCGCCCGACTCCGCAGCGAGCTGCGGTCGCTCTACTTCTCGGCCTACCAAAGCCACTTGTGGAACCTCTGCCTCGCCCGGACGATCGAAGCCTCGACCCGCCCCGACCAGAGGACCGCCGTCGCCTTCAAGGTCACCGAGCTGCCGATCCACCACGGCCTCGACCTCGACCAGGCCGCCCACCTCCGATCGGCGATGATCCCACTGCCCGCCACCCGGACCAAACTTCCCGGCGACGGCGCGATCCGAGACGCGGCGCTCGAAGTCGTCGCCGGGCAGGGCCTTGGGTGGGAAGACCTCCGGGTCAAGCACCTCAAGGATGTCTTCTTCTCCAAAGGATTCCGCCCCGCCCTCTTCTTCGCCGACGGCCTGACCCACGAGACCGGCCCCGACCCGCTCTACCCCGGTCGCCAACTCCTCAAGCTCCGGTTCGAGCTGCCCAAAGGGGCCTACGCCACCCTGGTCGTCAAGCGAGTCACCGACGCGGCGGCAGGATCGACCGGCGAGGCGGTCCCGCTGGCCGACCTCGCCGGACCCGACCTCGCCGAGCCGGTAGAAGATTGATCCACCCGGATCGAGGCGACGGGGGCCTCTTTCGATCCTGCCGCCTCGATCCGACCTCGGAGCGAACGTCTCGACGCCTGTCCCCCAAGTCGGAGATCAGGCGTCGATTAACTGGAATCGTCCCCGCGCGGATCGACCGAGCCCGAGCAGCCCCGCGAGACCGAGCAAGACGACGCTCGGCGGGGTGGGGATGCTCGATGACGCCGACACCACCGAGACGATGTGGTTGCGGTAGGCGAACACCGACAGATGGGTCTGCGACGGGCTGTAGGGGATCGCCGAGCCGGTTCCGCTGAACGGGGTGGCGAATTCAAGTTGGAGGATGTGTTGGTCCGCCCCGACGTCCTGGGAAAGGACCAAGATCCCCAGATTACGGCCGCTCACCATCGGGTCGAAGTAGCCGAAGCGAAAGGGATCGGTGCCGGAGGTGTCGAAGGCAAAGCTCTCGACGAGGCGACCCGAGGCGTTGAAAAGGTTGACTTGATAGTCGCTGAAACTCGTTAAGCTCGTCGAGTTTGTCAGGCTTGGCGCGGTGTAAAACCCGGAAAACGTCCCACCTGCGAGCCCGGTCGGCAACGAGCTTAAGTCCGCCCCAAACGTTCCCGAGAGGGAATAGTTGTAGTCCGCCTGGGCGACGGACGTCATCAAGGCCCCGAGGACCAGTGCCAAGCCTGCGAATCGTCGGATCATCGGCGTCATCGCTCCCGTCTCCCTTGATCGATGGTGTTCGACATCTGCTGGATTGGGCCGATCGAGAATCATCGCGGCATGACAGCGAAAATTCCATCAAAAAATCATGCTGCGACGAAATCATAGGCGTTGAAAGGGGTCATGGACTGGCGGCCAACCCATCAGGTTTCTCCGGGGCGACCCGATCGAAATTCGCGAAGCCAGACGATCAGCACGTTGAACCGGCAGTCGATCCGGTCGAAAATCGGCCCGGTCCGATTCCGCCTTCATCCTGCTTGAGGATCGCCACCCCATGCCTCGACCGCTCGATTGGGTTTGTGTCTGCTCCATCGTCTTCGGGATGAGCTACGCGACCGCCGCCGAGGTCCCGACCCCCGAGTCGCACCTTGGCTATGTTCCGGGCGCGGACTACCGGCTGGCCAACTGGGGCACGGTGGTCGACTACTTCGTCAAAGTAGATGACGCCTCGGCCCGGGTCGTCGTTCGGGAACTCGGCAAGAGCACCGAGGACCGCCCCTACCTGGCCGCGTTCGTGTCGTCGGAAGCCAACATCGCCAAGCTCGACCGCTACCGGGACATCCAGCGCACCCTGGCGCAGCCTTCGGCCCCGAGCCTTTTGCCCAACCTGGCCGGACTCGTGGCCGAGTCGAAGACCGTGGTCCTCGTCACCTGCTCGATCCACGCCAACGAGACCGCCTCGACCTTGATGAGCATGGAGCTGCTCCACACCTTGGCGACTCGGGACGACCCGGCGACGAGGGAAATCCTCGACAACACGATCCTGATCCTCGTCCCCTCGGCCAACCCCGACGGCGTCGACATCGTGGCGAACTGGTACGAGCGGACCAAGGGGCACCCCTGGGAAGGGGACGGCCTGCCGATCCTCTACCACAAGTACGCCGGGCACGACACCAACCGCGACTGGTTCATGCTCAACCTCAAGGAGACCCAGCTCCTTACAAAGCTGCTCTACCACGAGTGGTTCCCGACGATGGCCTACGACGTCCACCAGATGGGGAGTCGGGGCGCCCGGATGTTCGTCCCCCCGTTCTTCGACCCGATCAACCCGAACCTCGACGCCAAGACCAACCAGGGGATCTTCCTGATCGGCTCGCACATGGCCGCCGATTTGGCCGAAAACGGCAAGGCGGGCGTCCTGACCAACGCGATGTACGACAACTGGTGGAACGGAGGGAACCGGACCTCGCCGCAGCGGCACAACATCGTCGCCGTCCTGACCGAGGCCGCGAGCGTCAAGATCGCCAGCCCGATCTTCCTCGACAAGACCCAGCTTGCCGGGGCCACCAGAGGCTTCGCCAATCACGAGCCCGCCGTCAACTTCGTCAACCCCTGGCCCGGGGGCTGGTGGCGGCTCCGCGATATCGTGGATTACGAGCTGATCTGCGCCCGGTCGATGCTCACCCTCGCCGCACGCTACAAGGCTCAGTTTCAGGGCAACTACCACCGACTCGGCGTCGAGGCGATCCAGAAGGGACGCGACGAGCCGCCGTTCGGCTGGGTCGTCCGGGCCGATGGTCGAGACCCCGGGACGGCAAGCAAGATGGTCGGCATCCTTCAGAACTCGGGGATTCGGGTCGGCAAGGCGCGGTCGCCGTTCACCGCCGACGGGGTGCCTTACCCGGCGGGAACTTGGCTCCTCCCGGCGGATCAGCCGTATCGATCCCACCTCAAGGACCTGATGGAGCGGCAGCAATATCCCAGTCGGATCGTCGCCAACGGGACCGCCGAAGCCCCTTACGACGTCGCGGGCTGGACGTTGCCGCTCCAGATGGGCTTACCGACCGTCGCGCTAGGCTCCCCTTATAACGGCGACTTCGAGATCCTCGACGAGGTCGTTCCCCCCCAGGGACGGATCGTCGGCGACTCGTCCCCCGATTTCTACACCCTCGGCGGCAAGGCCAACGACGACTTCGCCGTCGTCAACCACCTCCTCGCCTCCGGGGTTGAAGTGAGTCGGTTGACATCAGCGGAGACCTCGGGGCAGGCCCTCTTGGAGGCGGGAACCTGGCTGGTCAAGGCGGGGCCTCGGGCGAGGCAGGTCCTCGAAGAAGCGGTGGCTCGGACCTCGTCGGTCGTGGAAGGGCGATCCGGGTTGTCGATGCCCTTCCCTGGCGGGATCAAGCCCCCCCGGCTCGGCCTCTACCAGCCCTGGGTGGCGAGCATGGACGAAGGCTGGACCCGGCTCGTGCTGGAGCAGTTCCAATTCCGCTACTCGACGCTCCACGACGCCGAGATCCGCGCCGGGCATCTCGTCGATCGGTTCGACTCGATCATCTTGCCCTCGGTGACGGCCAAGATCCTCCGCGAAGGCTACCGCCCCGGCGAGACCGAGCCGGCTTATGTCGGCGGGTTGGGGTCGTCGGGGATCGACGCGATCCGCGACTTCGTCCGCGAGGGCGGCAAGCTGATCTGCCTGGAAGATTCGTCCCAGTTCGCCATCGAGACGTTCGGCCTGCCGGTCAAGGACGTGCTCAAAGACCTCAAGTCGTCGGAGTTCTACGCGCCCGGGTCGGTGCTCCGGGCGGTGGTGCCCAAGATCATTCCCGGGAAGTGGGGCAAGTTCTTCAGCGCCGAGATCACGGCGGGTATGCCCGACGAGTTCTCGGTCTACTTCGACCGGTCGATGGCGTTCGAACTCGTCCCCGGTCCCGCCGCCGAGGAGTTCCCCAGCTCGTCCGTGGTGAACTACGCTTCGCTCACCCCTTTGGAGAGCGGTTGGCTGCTCGGGGCCGAGAAGCTCCAGTCCAAGGCCGCGATCGTGGCCTCGAAGGTCGATCGCGGCCAGGTCATCCTCTTCGGCTTCCCGCCGCAACACCGGGGGCAGCCTCACGGCTCGTTTCGCCTCCTCTTCAACGCCATCCTCTCTCCGGCACGCATGCCTTGAACCTTCAAAAACGGAGCGAACAACCATCGGCTCGGTTTTCGGAAGTTGCCGCGATTCTGGTCCAACCTTTGCTTTATTCAAGATTCGTCGAAAGTCCTCAAATCTTGGATAAGGAGACTTATCATGGCGGACATGAGTCACTACTCGGTGCAGCCCGGGCAGCACAAAGAAGGCGACCTGACCAAAGCGATCGAGTACTACACGAGCCAGGTCTCGTCCGGGACTTACCTTGCCCTGGCCGGTGGCTCGATCGCGATCTCCTTGACCTTGCGGTTGCTCGGCCAGAAGCATGCGGCCAACTTCGTGGGGCACTGGGTTCCTTCGATCCTGATCCTTGGCCTGTACAACAAGCTGGTCAAGGTCCAAGGCTCGGAGTGAGACAACCGCCCCGCTTCGCTCCGATGACGACAGGCCCAACCAGGATCGGTTGGGCCTTTTTTTGCGCGCGGTGTCGCGGAATGTTCTCGAAAAGTTCATGGCGCTTGGGAACCGAACCGGATCGGAGAAATCCTGGAAAAGACTGCCTTTCGAGACTAGATCCGTCGATAAACCCGGTTGAAGCGGTTATCTGGTTGACCGCATCTAAAGTTGAAGGCTGGTCATGTTCGTTATATTAAGCCGAAGGCGGTCACTGATGGATCGGTTGGAGCACGACTTGAGCCGCAAACCTTCGCAGCGCTCCGACTCGACGGGCCAGGTTTCCGAACACCGATCGTCTACGATCATCGACCGAGTTAGCCACGCCTCGGGACCGCATGGCCACCGGCCCCACTTCCGGGTGGATTCGACCCCCGTTCGGACGCGGACCTCGGATCGAATCCCAACCTATCGCCTGCGAAGTCCGAGGGCGAGGGAAGCGGCACTCGATCGAGGGCTGGCCTCCCGATGCTCGGTGATCGTCGCCAGTCGAGAAGCCGAGGTCCTGGCGGCGATGGTCAACTGGATCGCCGGGCTTGAGCCGGATCATTACCGGAGGGAAGGTCCGACCGGTCAAGAAACTCGATGCCAGGCGACGGTCGCCGGTCGGACCTTGCTCGACCGTCCCGGCTCGGTTGCGTTCTGGCCGATGCCCGCCCCTTTGGCCGACTACCTGTTGACCCACCTCGACGCGGAGAGCGCCCCCATTCTCGGTTCCGGCCAGGTCGAGCGGTATTCGCTGATCCGGGGCGCCGACTGGTGGGCGGGCGACCTCCGGGGGGTAGCGGGGTGTTACCGGTTCCGGGCGTACCACCGGGGGGATTACCGGGTCGAGGTCCAGCTCGGGATTCCCGGGACGCATCAGGTCCTCCCCGCGCTCGCGGCGGTGGCGATCGCGAGCCGGATGAACCTGTCGCCCCGGTTGATCAAGGACCGGCTCGAAGATTTTTCGGGCGTCCGCCGAGGATTTGAGTCACGCGGGAGCTTCCGGGGTGCTACCCTGGTCGACGACGAGGCGCTCGGGTCCGGCGGCGTGGGCGATGCGCTCGGGCTGGCCCGCGAGGTTTTTGGGCGTCGGACGCTCAGGGTGGTCTACTTGCCCCACGACCCGGCCGACCCCCTCGAAGCGCCCAGGGCGGCGGAGTTCGAGCGGGCCGACCACCTGATTTTGATCGATGGGTCGCCGATCCGGGCAGAGTCGACTCGACTTTTGGCGGCAAGCTTGCGATCTTCGGGGGCCTCGGTCGCCCGGTGTTCGAGCGTGGACAAGGCGATCCGGGAGCTGGACCGGGATCTCGAACCCGGCGACGTGCTGGTCACCCTCGGGGCTGGTGAAGTAGGGACGATTGCCGATGCATTCCTTCGACGACTTTCGAGCGATCGTCACGGTTGACGAGCCGCTGGCCCCCTTGACCTGGTTCCGACTGGGCGGACCCGCCGCGTTCCTGGCTCGCCCCCGCGACCTTTCCGAAGTGGCCGCCTTGCTCCGCCGGGCTCGTGACCTTGACGTCCCCGTCCGGTTGCTCGGCGGTGGGTCGAACATCCTCGTCGGCGACGATGGGTTCAACGGCTTGGTGATCCACCTGGAAAGCCCCGCATTCTCCGACGTGACGATCGAAGGGGGCCGAGTCACCGCAGGTGCGGCGGTCCCGCTGACCGCTTTGATCTCGCAGACAGCCCGGGCGGGCCTGGCGGGGCTTGAAGTTTTGACCGGGATACCGGGCACCGTCGGGGGCGCCCTCCGGGGGAACTCGGGGGGAAGGCAAGGGGCGATCGGGTCGTTCGTCCAGAAGGTCACGGTCGTCGGCGAGACCGGCGAAATCTTGGTCCGAGACCGCGAAGACCTCCGATTCGACTACCGATCGACCGACCTCGACGACCCGTTGATCGCCTCGGCCGAGTTCGCCCTCGAACCGGAAGAACCCGAATCGGTGGTCCGTCGGATGCGACGGATCTGGATCATCAAGAAAGAAAACCAGCCGTACGGCCACCAGTCGTCCGGGTGCATCTTCAAGAACCCGACCCCCGAGGTCTCGGCGGGGGCCTTGATCGAGCGGGCGGGCCTGAAGGGTTCGAGGGTCGGCGCCGTCGAGGTGTCCGAGCGGCACGCCAACTTCATCGTGGCCGACCCGGGGGCGAAGTCCAAGGAAGTCCTCGAACTGATCGACCTGATCCGAGCCAAGGTTCGCCAGCAGTTCGGCTACGACCTGGAGCTGCAAATCCAGGTCTGGTGATCGCAGCGAAGGCGGGAAGCGAGTCGTCGGACGCGGCTCGATCGAATCAAGGAGGAACCGTCGGTGACCGTTGACCACGACTCCCCCGACGACCTCGAATCCGAGCCGCCCGTCGACCGATCACCGTTCGGTTCGAGGCGGTTTGCTCGCCTGGTCGAGTCGCCGACCGCTCGACGCTTGTCGCCCCGCCGACTGCTGGTCGCTTCGGGGCTTACCGCGTTGGTCGCCTGGGGCCTCTCCGAGGCGGGCGGTCGGTTGTCGAGGTCGGTCGGCCACTGGGTCGCCTCGCAGCCCGAGCACCAGATCCCGTTCTCGGAGATCGAGATGGTCCCGGCTCCACCGCCGTATGTCCGGTTGGGAGCTTCGGGCCTCTTGAACAGCGTCCGGCTTGAAGCGAAATACCCCGAGACGATCTCGACCCTCGGGACCGACCTCGAAGAGCTGCGGGTCGCCTTCAGCCGGAACCCGTGGATCGAGGGAGCCGGCCTGGTCCGCTCGTCATATCGCCACCTGTCGATCCAGATCGTTTACCGACGACCGATGGCTCTGGTCGTCATCGACAATCCAACCGAAAAGTTCCAGGCGGTCGTCGTCGACCGGAACGGCGTCGAGATGCCTTCGATCGAAAGTCAGTACGTCTGGTTGAAGAAGAAGCCGAGGTATCGGCTGGCGGGGGACTCGCATCCCTTGATCGAGATCTGGGGAATCGGCAACCCCGTCCCTAGCCGTTTGGGTCTGGTCTTGAGGTCGACCGATCCGAGCGTCAACCCGGAGAAAGTCCCGGAAGCGGCCAAACTCGCCGAGTTTCTCGCGGCTCGGGCCGACTCGAACACGCCCAAAGGCCAACCTTACCCCGACTTTCCAAGAATCCACTATCATCCCTCGACTTCGAGCTTCTTCCTCCAGGACTCGAAGCGCAACTGGGTCTTCTGGGATTCCGCTCCCGGCGAAGAGGCCACCGACGAGCCGAAGGCCTCGGAGAAGTGGGCGATGCTCGGTCGGTTCATCGACTCACAAGGGTTCGCCGAACTGATACGAACCGAGAACGAATATCTCCTGTTCACATCAACCCACGCCGAAGTGAAACGACCTTCCAAGGAGGGATCAGCCCAGCGCCGCAAGCCGGCCAGGGCATCGGGCGGCTGATTCGGGAAGATCGGTCGCAAGCGTGTCCTGTTCAGATTGATGGACTTTCCGACAGCCTTTCGAGGAGAACATCGGGTCATGGCGAGCCAACTCGGTCCCAAGTGGTTCAACCAGGTCCAGCGGATCGCCGCGCCGACGCACCGGGGGCGACTGAGCCGGTATGCGCTCCTGGCCGAGCAGGTCAACGCCCTGGAGTCGCCCCTGGAAGCCGAGTCGGACGCCCAGCTCAAGGAGCGGAGCCAGAAGCTTCGCCTCAGGGCCAGGCAAGGCGACTCGCTCAACAGCCTGCTCGTCGAGGCGTTCGCCCTGGTCCGGGAGGCCGCCAAGCGGACCATCAAGCAGAGGCACTACGACGTCCAGCTCATCGGCGGCGCCGCGATCCACTACCGGTGCCTGGCCGAGATGGAGACCGGCGAAGGCAAGACCCTGGTCGCCACCTTGCCCGCCTACCTGAATGCCCTGGCGGGCAAAGGCGTCCACGTCATCACCGTCAACGACTACCTCGCCCAGCGCGACGCCGACTGGAATACCCCGATCTACGAGATGCTCGGGATGACCGTCGGGACGATCCAGACCGGCCAGCCCGACCCGACCCGACGCGACGCCTACCAGCGCGACATCACCTACGGGACGAGCAAGGAGTTCGGCTTCGACTTCCTCCGCGACGAGCTGAAACGGCTCCAGATCGGGACCAACGAGCGGAAGTCGTTCGAGGAAGCCTTCCTCAAAAAAGGCCCCCAAGGGGGTGATCCGCCCGTCCAGCGCGGCTTCTTTTTCGGGATCGTCGACGAGGCCGACAGCATCCTGATCGACGAGGCCCGGACCCCGCTCATCATCGGGGCGAACAACCAGCCCACCCAGGAAGAAGCCGCCGCCTACCTCGGCGCCGACCAACTGGCCGCGACCTTGATCCGAGGCAAAGACTTCAAGTACGACCCCGCCGAGCGGAAGGCCGAACTCAACGCCTCGGGACGCCGAAAAGTGCAGGTCGCCGCCGGCCACTCATCGTTCGTGTCTCTCACCGTCGACGGCGTCTACGAGTATGTCGAGCGAGCCTTGCGCGGCCAGATCGCCTACCTCAAGGACCGCGACTACGTCGTCTTCAACGGCGAGATCGTGATCGTCGACGAGTTCACAGGGCGAATGATGCCGGGTCGGCAGTGGCAAGAGGGGCTGCACCAGGCGATCCAGGCCAAGGAGCGGCTTGAGGTGACACTGGAGACAATCACCGCCGCGCGGGTCACGGTTCAGGACTTCTTCCTCCGCTACAAGAAGCTGGCCGGGATGACCGGGACCGCCGCCACCGACGCCCGAGAGCTGAAGCGGGTCTACAAGGTCAACGTCTTCAAGGTCCCGACCAACCGACCAGGGCAGCGGATCTGGACCTCCGACCGGGTGTTCTCGACCGAGGAGGAGAAGTTCCTCGCCGTCGCCCAGCAGATCGTCGAGTGGTACCACAAGGGAGTACCCGTCCTGGTCGGTACCCGCTCGATCGAGAAGTCCGAACGCCTCAGCGCCCTGCTCAACGCCGAGGGGATCGAGCATCAGATCTTGAACGCCAAGAACCACGAGATCGAGGCCCAGATCGTCTCGCAGGCGGGGGGTTCGAGCAAGGTCACCGTCGCCACCAACATGGCCGGTCGAGGGACCGACATCAAGCTCACCCCCGAGGTCGCGGCGGTCGGCGGCCTGCACGTGATCGGGACCGAGCGGCACGAGTCGCGTCGGATCGACCGCCAGCTTGCCGGTCGGTCGGCCCGGCAAGGCGACCCCGGCTATTGCCAGTTCTTCGTCTCGCTCGAAGACGAGATCATCGAAGCCTACGGCGAGAAACCCGCCGCCCGGCTGAGGAAGCGGTACAAAGGGCGGGGCGAACTGACCAGCGGCTCGATGCGACGCCTCGTGCTCACCGCCCAAGGCAAGAAAGAGCGGCAGCACTACCGCGACCGGAAGATGCTCATGTCCTACGAGAAACAGCGGGCCGAGATGCGGAAAAACATGGGACTCAACCCCGTTCTCGGTTAAGCTTTCGAGCCTAGGTCGCCCACCAACCTGACTCGACGCCTCGAAGGTCTCGCACCCTCATGGACATCATCTACCGATACGACTCCTTCGCGGCGGTCGACTTTCAGCAATGCGACACGGCCGAGCGGGCCATGCAGGCCCTGGAATCCGGGAACAAGCGGCATCAAGACATCGTCAGCCAGGTCCGGGCCGAGGTCATGGGAGAGGCGAACCCTCCCCCGCTCGTGATCCCGTCGAACCCGCTCTCGCTCGGCCTGTCGCTCGTCCCCGGGCTGGCGCCAGTCCAGAACCCGTTCGCCATCATCCTCGGTTGCTCCGACGCTCGGGCCTCGGTCGAGCGGATCTTCGACCATTCGCTCAATCAGCTCTTCACGATCCGGGTCGCCGGCAACGTCCTGGGGACGGAGTGTCTGGGGAGCGTCGAGTTCGCCGTACGCAACCTCAGCAGCGACCTCCGCCTCTTGATCGTCCTGGGGCACACCGGCTGCGGCGCGGTGTCGGGGGCGGTCGACCTCTACCTCAAGCCCGATGCCTACATCGACGTCGTCAAGACCCACTCGCTCCGGACGATCGTCGACCGCATCCTCGTCGTCGTCCGGGTCGCCGACCGGAGCTTGCAAGACCTCTGCGGCCCCGACACCGCGAAGCACCCCGGCTACCGCGACGCGCTCCTGGAGATGTCGGTCTACTTGAACGCCGCGCTCACCGCGCACGACCTGATCCGCGAACTCTCGTTGACGACCGACGACCGCCTCAAGGTCGTCTTCGGCGTCTACAACCTGGCGACGCACCAGGTCAACGCCCTCCCCGAGGCCGACCACGCCTTCCACCCCGCACCCCTCACCACCGAGGACTTCAAGGCCCTGACTCGGGAGCTGTCCCTGTCCGTCCGAAATCGGGGCATCCTGGCACCGTTCGGCGACCCGAACCTAGCCTGAAGCGCTTGATCATCGGCGAATGTCTTTATCCAACTTGTCGAGGTCGCCGAGGTGGGTCGTCGCCAGGGGGACCCGCTGGGTCGGGTCGTTCGACTTCTGGAGCGCCTGGAGGTAGTCGCGGAACTGGGGGAGCCGGGCCGGCTCCTTGAGGAGCTTGTGGACCAGCATCGAGCTTTCGGCATAGGCGGCCTGCTCGGTTTTCTCGTTGGTCAAGAGTTTGTCCTGGGCGAGAAGGTCCTTGACGGGCAACCACCGAAGCCCCTCCTTGAGGGCAAGCTCCAGACCTTTGCGGCGCCGGACGTTGATCGCGCCGATGGTCCCCTTGCGACCTGGCCTCCAGGTCTCGGCATAGGTGGCCAGCCCTTCGGTGAGGCAGAGCGGGATGTCGGCCTTCCGGCTCAAGAAGCCGGTGTTGTAGCTGAGCAGGTGGAACGTCTCGTGGACCAGAGCCAGGGTGTTGTCGAGCCGGGCATCGGCCGCGCCGACGGTCCGAGGACTGACCGGGCTGCCTCGGAAGTCGAAGGTGACGAGCCAGTTCGCTTCGAGGTCGTAATGGCCGCCGACCGCCTCGTCGATGAACGTCCCCTCGAACGCGGCGTACGACTGCGGGCTTACCAGGATCACGACCGGCAACTTTTCCGAAGGCCAGTCGATCGTGAACCCTTTGCCTCGAAAGTGAACGAAGTAATCGGAGGCGAACGACTCGCAAAGTTCCAAGGCTTCGAGCCGATACTTGATCGGGGCATCGCCGACCCCGACGAAGTGGGCCGTCTCCGTCGCCTCGAACGGCTGCATCTTGGCCGCCCGCCCCTTGGCCTTGATCGCCTCGACCGGGTCGGCAATCGCGGCGCGGAACGAACCCAACGCCGCCCGGCCCGCCACCAAAACCACCAGCGCGGAACGAAGCCAATCCCTCCGGTGCGGTGAACCGAACCGAACGCTCATGATCCATTCCCCTCCGAAGGGTCGGTTTCGGGCCGATCCAGAACGAAAGGCGCCCGCTCGCGGAGTTCCCGCTGGGACGCCAGCCAGTCGCGTTCCACCAGGAGGAAAAGCGCCTCCTCCACCAACGAAGCCACCGAGGGATATTCCCCCGAAGCCACCTTCGCCAGGACCACCTGCTCGATCTCGGGCGCCAGGACGACTTCCACGCAAGGGCCTCTTCAACTTTGGCGAAACGAACCCAACCGCTTTCCCAAGTCTCCGACGGAACGAACCCATCGGCGGCAAACATCGTTCCGGAAGCAAGTTAGGACGAGTATTCCGGGCGGCGGAACGAACCCAACCCGGTGAAGCCCCTCGTCACCAATATCAAGCTTGCCCAGCTTGGCGGAAGCCCACAACTCGTAGTCCGGGTTCTCTCTCTGGAGACGCATCGGGGGTTTCGAGTATTCGATGTGAGGTTTTCGATGTGGGAAAACCTGTTCAACCTGAACCCGCCGGACAAGCTTGGATCTTCGGGTGGCAGGTGTCTTCAGACCCACAATCTTGGATCGACCCGCCAAGCATCGAGGTCTGAAGACACCTGCCACCCGGCAATTCAAAAACTCCTGGTCTCACCGGAACCCTCATTCAACCGAAGATCCGCGCGACGGCCAAACGCCAACCGGCAACGGCGGGTTCGGCGTCGGCTTCCCCTTCGGTCCGGAAGACGGTCGATTGGTCGGGGTCGTCGGCCTGGTATTTCCGGACGACTTCCTCGATCGGGTCGACGTCCCAGACAACCCGAGTCCCCGCCTCGAAGTAATCGAGTCGTTTGGCGAGCATGGCGGCCTCGGCGGCTTCGCCGTAGTCGTTTTCGCTCCGGACCTCGACGGCGAAGTGGGGCGCCCCTTCGAGGAACCGCATCTCGTTGGCCGGGAAGGGGCCGAGGAAATACGAGGCGTCCGGGGAGAAGGACTGGCGACCCGAGGCGAGTCGAGCGACGGCGAACCCGATGTTGTCTGTATACGCCTCGCCTAGCCTGGTGGCCTCGGCGTGCTGATCCAAGCTCTGAAAAATTCGAGCGGCGATCCGGCTGGGCCTTCGTCCCGTAGCCATCTGGTGGACAATCCTTCCGGCGATCAACTCTGCCTTTCCATCAACTCGGTAGAGGTCGTCAAGTGTGGCTTCCACTTCCGTCGCGGACGACATCGGCGCACCCCGCTATATTCGACTTCGTGGTTGGAATGAGGGCGAATCGATCTTAACAATCGCCCAACCTTGGGGCAACGCACGGTGGCCGGGTCCAGTTCTGGCAGAGTGGGTGAGCGAAGCGACTCTTTTGGACTGGAGGACGTGATTAGAGGTGACTGCCCGCTTGGACGATGAGTTGGTCGACTTTCGACCAGAGGTACTGGGCCCTCGACCGCTCGGGTTCGGGGAGCAGGGCCACGTCGTGCGGATCTCGGAGCGTGGCGAGGTCTTCGTCGGTCCTCCATTCGTTCATTTCGAGGATCAGGCGGGTCGCGGATTCGGTGGGATTCGCCTCGGCGAGCTTGGTCCAGGAGGCAAGCTCGGCTTCGAGCCAGGTGAGGGCCTGGCATCGCTGTTTGGCCTGGGCGGCTTCATCGAGGGGCGGTTCGTCGCAGCCTCGGTCAGTTCCCGCCAACGCGGCCGAGCAGGCGGCTTTGTAGGTGTGCCGAGGTTTGCGGATCTCCGAGAGCCAGGGATCACGCGATAAGGCTTCGGCATAGAAGCGGGCCGACGCGGCGGGCCACCCCTTCTCGGAAGCCCGAGCGGCCAGCGCGAGCCGCTCGGCATTGTCCTCGGAAGATTGGCCTTGGAGGACGGCGGTCAGTCTCTCGTCGATCGGGTCGGCCACGGGGTTGGCCTGGTTGCGCCGGATGAGAGTGTCCCGCGCCAACTCGCGCCATCGAAACGCCTCGGCGGGATGGCCCTGGTCGCATTCCGTGAGGCTGATGCCAGTGCGGGTCCTCACCAGGGTGTCGAAGAACCGGGGGTTCTCGGGGTGCTCCTTGACGAGGCGTTCGCCGATCGGCCGGGCCTGATCGAAGCTGGCCAGCGCCTCGGGGTAGCGGTCGGACTTGCGCTGGACCTCGCCGATGATGTTGTGACTCATGGCCAGCTCGTTGAGGAATCGGGTGTCGTTTGGGAAGTCGAGGACCAGGCGCTCGCGGATCGTCCGGGCCTGCTCGTAGGACTTGAGCGAGTCGACCGGTCGGTTCGCCCTCGCCAGGACGATCCCGTCATTGTCGAAGCAGAGGGCCAACTGGGTCCTGGCCCTCATGTTTGTCGGGTCATCGTAGGTTAAGCGGTCATAGATGGCCCTCCGGGCGCCGAACGCGGCCAGCGATTCGGCCCAGGCGCCGAGCTTGAAGTGGAGGGAGCCGATGTAGAAGTGGCTTGAAATCAATCCGCTTCGCGGGCGGGAGTTCGACGGGTTGTCCTTCGCCAGTCGTTCCCAGATCTGACGGGATCGCTCGTGGGACGCCAGGGCTTCGGCCATCCGCTCGGCCTTGGAATGGGCCTGGCCGATGTCCTGGAAGGTGACGGCCAATTCGTTCTGGTAGGGGAGTTCATCCGGTTTGCCGTGGATCAGCCGCTCGCAGATCGCTTGAGCCTGCTCATGCGCCTTCAGGGCCTCGTCGATCCGGCCTTGCGCGAGGTGCATCTCGCCGATATCGTTGAAGCTGGCGGCCAGGTCGAACTGGTAGGAGTCGTCGAGCGGGTAGTCGCGCGCGAGCCGCTCGCGGATCGCGTGGATCTCGGCCAACGAGGCGGACGCCTCGGAAGCGCGGCCCAGGTCGGTCAGGATGGCGGCGAGGAAGGCCCGGCTCCAGGTGAGGCTTCGCTGGAAATCGGCGTCGGCCGGGTGGTCGCGGGCCAGCCGCTCGTTGATCGTCACCGATGCCTGGAACGAGACGAAGGCTTCGTCCTTCCAGTTCAGGTAGCGTTGGAGGTTACCGATGGCGGCATGATTGTTGGCCAGGTCGACCTGGAACCGGGTGTTCGCGGGGATCTCGCGGACCAGGCGCTCCCAGATCAAGCCGGACTCTTTCCAGAGCTTCAAGGCGTCGAGCCGCTCGCCGATCTCGTCGGTCAGCTTGCCCAGGTCGAAAGTGGCGGCAGCGAGCAGGGCCAGCGAGTCGGGGGTCGTTTCCGGGTTGGCCTGGAGGCGGTCGCGGAGGCTCACGAAGAACGACTGCGGTTCCTTGAGCAGCTTGCGGCGGAGCGGGCTGAGCGCCAGGTCATTCTTAAGTTCGGGGGTCTCGCGGACCGCGTCGCCGAAGCGACGGACCGCGTCGATGGCCATCCGCTCGCGGTCGGAGGCCCGCCCTTGACGCTCCTTGGCCGAACCTTCGGCCTTCTCGGCGCGGATTCGCTCGACGTTGGCCACCATCTCGCGATTCTGGGCGAAGTCCCGTTGTTGTTCGGCCGATCGTTCGGCGGCCTCGGCGCGAACCCTCTGGACGTTCGCCCGGACCGCCAGGACGGTGCTCACGGCGGTCGCGGCGACCAAGAGGATGCCGAACGCGGCGGCGGTCAAGAGCGCCCCCCGGTGCTTCCGGGCGAACTTTTTGAGGCGGTAGGACTTGGAAGGGGGGTTGGCCTCGACCGCGTCGCCGTCGAGGTAGCGGCGGAGGTCGCGGGCCAGGCTGTTGGCGGTCTCGTAGCGCCTCGTCCGGTCCTTGTCGAGCGACTTCATGACGATCCAGTCGAGCTCGCCCCGGACCATTCTGGCCAGGCGATCCGGCTCCATTTTGCGCGAAGCCGAGATCGACGACAGCCGATTCTTCGACTCGCCGAGCCGGGTCGAAGGGCGGGGGGGCTCTTCGTCGCGGACCCGACGGAGGAGGACTTCGTGGGTCGCCCCCTGCAACCTTGACTTCTCGATCGGGGTCGAGCCGGTCAAAAGCTCATAGAGGAGGACGCCGAGCGAATAGACGTCGCTCCGGGTGTCGACGTCGAGCGCCCCCATCTCGGCCTGCTCGGGGCTCATGTATTCGAGAGTGCCGATGATCAGGCCGAACTCGGTGATCATGGTCCGGTCGGTGAGGCGCCGGTCGATCGCCTTGGCCACGCCGAAGTCGATGACTTTGGGCTCGGCCACCCCCTCATGGTGGGTAATCAGGACGTTGGTCGGCTTGATGTCGCGGTGGATGATCCCCTTCTGGTGGGCGTGCTGGATCGCCCGGCAGACGGGGATGAGGAGTTCGAGCCGCTCTCTGGGGGTGAGGTGGTTCTGGTCGCAATACTCGGTGATCGGGACCCCTTGGACTAGCTCCATGACGAAGAACGGGCGGCCGGTGCCGGTGGCCCCGGCGTCGAGGACCTTGGCGATGTTGGGATGGTCCATCATGGCCAAAGCCTGGCGCTCGACCTCGAACCGGGCGATCACCTGCCCGGTGTCCATGCCGGGCTTGATCACCTTGAGGGCGACCTGGCGGCGGATCGGCTTTTCTTGCTCGGCCAAGAAGACCGTGCCCATCCCCCCCTCGCCGATCCGCCGGATCAGCTTGTAAGGGCCAATCAAGGTGCCCGGGACCTCGGAGTTGAGCGCCGCGAAGCCGCCGGCCGCGCCAGGACCCGATTTTTCTTCCGATCCGGCTTCGAACTCAAGCCCAGACTCGGGCTTGTTCCGGGTCGTGGCGGCGGCCTCGGGGCGTAGCCCAGGATCGGGCGGCGCGAGGGCAGGGTCCGGGTTTGGTTCGATCGCTCGCGAAGGGTTCTCGTGAGGCTTCATCCAGGTCCTCCACCGACATCACCGGGGGGGGCGGTTCGGGTTTGGAGCGTCAGAATCTGCTTATTTATCGTGGATCGAAGCGAAAAAGACACCAAAATTATTTCCAAGGCTCGACACTTAACTGTGTTTGAAGTGCTAACGGCTCGATCACCCGGCGTCGATTGACCGGAATCTTCCGGGAGAATACACTGAAACGGTCGAATCCGGCTCGATCGTCCGCGCTTCGCCAATGGTTCCGCTCGAACAGCCCGATCGTTTCGACGACGCGATGGTCGGTTCTCCGTCAAAGGCTTGGGTCGACTGCTTGATCCGGACCGCCCGAAGCCCCTTTTTTTTGGGACTCTCATGGCCTTTGATCCCAAGTTCATCCGCAACTTCTCCATCATCGCCCACATCGATCACGGCAAGAGCACCTTGGCCGACCAGTTGCTCCTCCAGTCCGGCGCGATCACCCACCGCGAGTTCCGCGAGCAACTCCTCGACGACATGGACCTGGAGCGCGAGCGGGGGATCACGATCAAGGCCCGCGCCGTGGCAATCAATTACATCTTCGAAGGCCAGAACTACGAACTTAACCTGATCGACACCCCCGGGCACGTCGACTTCCATTATGAAGTCTCCCGGAGCCTGGCGGCCTGCGAAGGGGCGATCCTCCTGGTCGACGCCACCCAAGGCGTCCAGGCCCAGACCGTGGCCAACGCCTACGCCGCGATCAACGCCGACCTGACCATCGTCCCGGCGCTCAACAAGATCGACATGCAGGCGTCACGTCCCGACGAGATCCGCGAGGAGATCGAGGCGACCCTGGGGATCGACCCGAGCGAGGTCCTCGCCGTCAGCGGCAAGACCGGGCTGGGCGTCCCGGAAATCTTCGAAGCCATCATCAAGCGAATCCCGCCGCCCCCCGGCGACCCCAAGGCGCCGCTCAGGGCCTTGATCTTCGACTCGAAGTTCGACGACTACCAGGGGGTGGTGATCTACTTCCGGATCATCGACGGCAACCTCAAGGTCGGCCAGAAGATCCACCTGATGGCGGGCGGGACCGACCACGACGTCATCAGCCTTGGCCAGTTCCGACCTCGCGAAGTCGCGTGCGATGACCTCGGGGTCGGCGAAGTCGGCTACGTCACGGCCAACATCAAGCAACTGGCCGACGTCCGGATCGGCGACACCATCACCGACGCCCGGAACCCCGCGACCGAAGCCCTCCCCGGCTACCAGGAACCGGCGCAAGTCGTCTACTGCGGCCTGTTCCCGGCCACGCACAACCAGTTCGAGGACCTGCGGACCGCCCTCCAGAAACTGTCGCTCAACGACGCGAGCTTCACCTTCGAGCCGGAATCCTCGGACGCCCTCGGCTTCGGTTTTCGGTGCGGGTTCCTGGGGATGCTCCACATGGAGATCGTCCAGCAACGCCTGGAGCGAGAGAGCAACCTCGCGCTGGTCCAGACCGCGCCGAACGTGACTTATGAGATCCTCACCCGACGCGGCGAAACCCTCCACATCTCGAACCCGACCCGCATCCCCGACCCCGGCGACATCGAAGAGTTTCGCGAGCCGGTCGCCAAGATCAACTTCATCATCCCGTCGGATTGCATCGGGACGTTGATGCAGCTTTGCGAGGATCGACGAGGGATCTACCAGAAGACCGAGTATATGACGCCGACCCGGGCGATCCTGACATACGAGTTGCCGCTCGCCGAGATGATCTACGACCTCTACGACAAGCTGAAGAGTTCGACCCGAGGCTACGGGACGATGGACTTCGAGGTCATCGGCTTCAAGGCGAACGACCTTTGCCGGCTCGACGTCCTGGTCGCCGGGGTCAAGGTCGACGCCCTGTCGGTCGTGGTGCACCGGATGTTCGCCGAGCGTCGCGGGCGCAAGCTGGTCAAGAAGCTCAAGGCCGAGATCGACCGCCACCAGTTCGAGGTTGCCATCCAGGCCGCGATCGGTTCGAGGGTGGTCGCCCGCGAGTCGATCTCCGCGTTGCGGAAAAACGTCACCGCCAAGTGCTACGGCGGCGACATTTCGCGAAAGCGGAAGCTGTTGGAGAAACAAAAAGAAGGCAAGAAGCGAATGAAGCAGGTGGGCAACGTCGAGATCTCGCAGGAAGCGTTCCTGTCGGTCCTCGACGATGGCGACGAATGACCTTCGTGTCGGAATTTTAGCCACGGATGGAACACGTACCGGGCGCGGATCAGACGAATCGATGATGGAACGGTCCGTGTCAAATCCGTGTTGATCTGTGGCTCAATTCGATCGCGGTCCGGGCGGAAGGAGGCGAGTTTGTCCGAAGTTCTCGACGACTCGCCGACGATCAAGGTGCTTGAGCCCACCCCGCCCGAGTCGGTGGCTCCGACGGGGGTCCGTCGCCAGGTTTCCGAGTTTTTGATCCTCCTCGTCGTTGGGATCTTGGTCCTTCGCTACTTCGTGGCCGAGGCTTACGTCGTCCCGACCGGCTCGATGGCTCCGACGATCCTGGGGTTCCACTCCGAACTCGAGTGCCCGAACTGCCTGAACCATTTCTCGGTCGGGATGGACGAGGCGGGGCGGTTGGCGGGGAGGCCGGTCTGCCCGAACTGCGGCCACGACGGGTTTGACCCCGCCACTGGCGTCGAGGCGAGCGGCGATCGGCTCCTGGTCCAGAAGTTTTTGTTCGACTTCCGGCGCCCTCGTCGGTGGGAGGTCGCGGTCTTCCAAAGCCCGGTCGACCCCGTCCAAGCTTACGTAAAGCGGGTCGTCGCCTTGCCCGGCGAGTCGGTCCAGATCGTCGACGGCGACGTCTGGATCGACGGCTCGATCGCCCGCAAGTCGATCGAGGAGATCCGGGCGACCCGGATTCCCGTCTTCGACAACCGGTTCCAGCCCAAGGACGCCGCCAGGTTCCCGCGCTGGGCGTTCCGGGGCGACCGGTCGAAGCGGTTCACGGCGACCGGCTGGCAGGCTTCTGGGACGAAGTTCGTCCACGAGGCGACCTCGGCGTCGGACTCCGGCGAAGACTGGCTCGAATATCGCCACTGGGACCCCGACCGGTCGGAGTACGGCCCGGTCCGCGACTCCTATCCATACAACGGCGGCGACGGCCGGATCGGTCGGGTCGTCCGCGACCTCATGTTCGAGTGCGGCTTGTCGGCCAGGGATGACGTCGACTCGGTCCAGGTCCGAATCGCCCACGGCCCCGATCTGTTCCAGATCACCGTCCCGGTCGACGCCAAGGTTCCCGCCGAGGTCTTCCGCAATGGGGTCCCGATCGAGCTCAAGGGAGCTTCGGGGAGCCTGAGGTCGTCGGCATCGGCGGGCCTTCGGTGGGATCGGCTCGAAGTGGCCCTGGTCGATCACCGGTTGGTCGCGGCCTTGAACGGGACGCCGCTGTTTCGCCCGGTCGACTACGACGCCTCGGGGCCTGCCTCGCTGAGCACCGACCGCCCTTTGGCCCTGGGTGTCGTGAATGGTTCGCTCGAAGTCCAAGATTTGCGGCTGTTCCGCGATATCTATTATACGGGCGAGCTTTCGGCGGGGGTTCGCAGGCCGACGGGCGTCGACGAGCCGTTCGGACTCCGGGACGACGAGTATTTCGTCCTGGGGGACAACAGCCCGGTGTCGAACGACTCGCGATTCTGGGGCGACCGGCCGGTGGTCCATCGGACTCGGTTCCTGGGCAAGCCGTTCCTGGTCCACCTGCCCGGCCAAGCTTATGGCGTCCGGATCTTCGGCCACGAGTTGGGATGGATTCCCGACTTCCGCGAAATACGTTACATTCGATAGCCTTTGGATCGGGCCGACCCCAAGCTCGCTCGAAACACCGCCAGCGAAGGACCCTCGCACGATGAGCCGGATCGTCACCAAGAAGCCCGACGACTCGAGACCTCCCCAGCCGGGCAAGCCCAAGGAGTCGATCCGCGACTTCATCGAGCAGATCGTGATCGCCTTCATCCTGGCGTTCCTGATCCGGGGGTTCGAAGCCGAGGCGTTCGTGATCCCCACCGGCTCGATGGCGCCCACTTTGATGGGTCGGCACAAGGAGGTGACGTGCCCCGAGTGCGGCATCCTCTACGCGATCAACGCCTCGGACGAGACCGAGGATTTCATCGTCCGGAGGCAACTGGCCGAGGTCGGGATTTGCGGGAACTGCCGGTACCGGACGAACGTCGACGCGACCCCGAGCTTCAAGGGGGATCGCATCCTGGTCATGAAGTTCCCCTACGAGATCCCGTCCTTGCCCGGTTCGAGCGGCCCGAAGCGGTGGGACGTGGTCGTCTTCCATTACCCCGAGAAGCCGGAAACCAACTACATCAAGCGCCTGGTCGGGATGCCCGGCGACGACCTCCGGGTCAATCACGGCGACATCCAGACGCGACCGGCCTCGACGACCGCCGGGTTCCAGATCGAGCGCAAGCCGTTGATCCATCAGGACGCGATGCAAATGCTCGTGTTCGACGACGCCTACCGCCCCAAGGCGTTCAACGGCAAGCCCGAATGGCAGCGCTGGCGAAAAGGGGCCGACTGGACCGAAGAAACTCCCGGGACCTTCCTCGCCAACTCCAGCGACCCCGAGCGCTGGGCCGACCTCCGCTATCGCCACCTCGTCCCCGACCCCGAGCAGTGGGCCGCGATCGCCGACGGGAAGCCGGTCCCCCGAGGCCCCCGGCCCAGCCTGATCACCGACTTCTACTCGTACAACACCAACATCAGCCCCGCCTATTACGACCGCTGGTTGCAGATGAACGAGGGCTACCTCCAGCCGAACTGGGTCGGCGATCTCACGGTTTCGGGCCACGTGGAAGTGATCAGCACCCAACCCAAAGGCCAACTCCGCCTGGAGCTGATCGAGGCCGGGGCCTCGCACCGCTGCGAAATTGATCTGACCACCGGAGTCGCCTCCCTGTTCCGGGGAGATTCGAAGCTGGGCGAAGCCCCGACGTCGATCCAAGGCCCCGGCGGCCACGACCTGAAGTTCGCCAACGTCGACGACCGGCTCACACTCTGGGTCGACGGGTCGACGCCGTTCGGCGCCGGGGTCGCGTTCGAAGACCCGCCCTCGACCCCCTACATCCCCTCGGCCCGCGACCTCGACCCGGTCGGGATCAGCGTCCGAGGGGCCCACGCCAAGGTGAGCGGTCTTGTGCTGAAACGGGATATCTACTATACCCAGGACCCTCGGGAGCCGGACTTCAAGGTCCCGGGCGTCTACGACACGAACGGCCGCGACGACATGGCCGACTTCGGGAGGGTGCTCAAGCTGTTCGACTTCCTGAGCGACCCGTCCCAGTTCGGCCAGCTCCAGGTTCTCGCCGCCTCGAAATCCTATGTCGTGACCCCCGACCATTACATGATGATGGGCGATAATAGCCCCCGGAGCAGCGACAGCCGAGCCTGGGAAAGTCGAGACGCATCCTGGAGCGTCGAGGATCGCCTGAGCTGGGAAGTGCCCAAAGCCCTGTTGATCGGCAAAGCCTTCTTCGTCTATTGGCCCCACGGCAAGCCGTTCGGTCCCGACTTTGGCCTGAACCGCGACTTTCGTATTCCGTTCCGACCCTACTTCGAACGCATGAAGTGGATTCGCTGACAACAATCATTATTGGACACGGATGGAACACGGATCAGAAGAATCAATTTTTCTTATCCGTGTTTCATCCGTGTTCCATCCGTGGCTGAAATCAATGCTTCGGATCGATCAAGGAGGATCGGCTCATGCCTTTGTTGGACGTTCGCGGTCTGGAGAAGTATTACGGGCGACGCAAGGTGGTCGATGGGGTGACGTTTGACGTCAACCAGGGGGAAATCGTCGGCCTGCTCGGACCCAACGGCGCCGGCAAGACGACTTCATTCCGGATGACGGTCGGCCTGGTCGATGCCGATGGTGGCCAGGTCTTCTTCGACGATCGCGACGTCACCCGGATGCCGATGTACAAGCGGGCGCAGGCCGGGATGGGCTACCTGGCTCAAGATTCGAGCGTGTTCAAGCAGTTGTCGGTCGAAGACAACCTGATGGCGATCCTCGAAACCCGACCAGGGATGAACCGGAAGGCCCGGAAGTATCGCCAGGACGAGTTGCTCGGCCAGTTCGGCCTGACGCATATTCGCAAGACCAAAGCGAACCGGGTCTCGGGAGGCGAGCGGCGACGCTTGGAGATCGCCCGGTCGCTCATCACCGAGCCGAAGCTGATTTTGCTCGACGAGCCGTTCGCGGGGATCGACCCGAAGACCGTCGGCGAGATCCAGGACCAGATTCGGAGCCTGGCCAAAGAGCACAACCTGGGTATCTTGATCACCGACCACCAGTTCCGCGAGACCCTTGAAGTCACCGACCGGACCTATGTCATCCGCGAAGGAAACGTCTTCGCCTACGGCGACCGCGAGGCGATCGTCAACAACCCCGACGTCCGCCGCTATTATATTGGTGAACGGTTCGACGTTGGCCACCTGCTCGACAGGCGGCACCTCCACAGCCTCGTCTCCGACCCGACGATCCCGCTGATGGACAAGGCGTTGGGCGATGTCCTCATGGAACATATCGACGACGAGAGACCCACGCCTTCGGACCACTCGACCGGGGGGTGATTCCCCATCGACCCTCGACGAGCCACCATGCCTCCAGTCCTCTTCGAAGACAACCATTGCCTGGTCGTCGACAAACCTGCCGGGATGCTGGCGCAGGGGGACATCTCTGGCGACCTTAGCCTGGTCGATTGGGTCGCCGACTATGTCAAGGTGAAGTACCAGAAGCCGGGCAACGTCTTCGTCGGGCTGGTCCATCGGCTCGACCGGCCTACCTCGGGCGTCGTGTTGCTGACCCGGACGAGCAAGGCGGCGTCTCGGTTATCCGAGCAATTTCGCCTCGGGACGGTCGCCAAGACCTACCTCGCGGTGTGTGAGGGGCCGGTTGTCGACCGGGAAGGGGTCTGGGAAGACGATCTGTTCAAGGATCAAGCGTCCAACACGGTATCCATCGCTCGCAAAGGCCAGGTGGGAAGCCAGGTCGCTCGGGTCGGTTATCAGGTCGTTTTTCAGGAGGCCAACAAAGTCGGGGTCATCCTTCGACCACTGACGGGGCGGGGGCATCAACTGCGGGTCCAGCTTGCGTCTCGGGGTTTGCCGATCGTGGGGGACGGTAAATACGGGTCGAAATCTCGGTTGATGGCGAATGACGGATTGCCGAGGATCGCGCTCCACGCGGCCAGGTTGAGCTTCAAGCACCCGACGAAGGGAGCGACTTGCGAGGTCCAGGCGGCCTTACCGTCAGACTGGCCCGACGCGGCGCACGCCTTTGGAGCAGAGTGGACGAGCTCCAGTAGGCCAGAGGAACACCCAGACCGCTGAGGACAAGCGCGGCCATCGGTCGCCAGGAAGGGTTGCGGTCGTCAAAGCTGGTGCTCACCAGGGAGATTGGCTCCGGTCGCCGGGCGGGTTCGGCTTTCGGTTGGGGCGGGGCGGGAGCCGGAACTGGGGAGACAACCGGCTCTGCGATGGCGACTTTCGGGGTCTCGGCAGTCACCGTCGGGATCTCGATCGCGAAGTTGAGTTTGAGGAACTTTTCGGCTTCGGGGATGTCGCTAGCGAGCAGGCCGATTTCCTCCGCCTTGGCTCGGGCCGAGCCGGCTTCTTCGCGGTCTTTCGAACGGAGTCGAAGATACCAGAGCAGCCCGGCGCGTCGACCGTCGAGGTCACAGAAGTAGATCGGCCGCTGGTCGTTCTGGTTCAAGAGGTCGTTGAATCGGGCGAGGCGAGTCAGGTTGATCGGGTTGATGGCGAACGGGATCGCCACGTAGAGCATCCCGTGGTCGGTCACGAGGTCGGCGAACGCGGGGTCGCCCTCGGAGCGCCCTCGGAGGTCGACCAGGGTGCGATACCCCTTCTCCTTGAGCCAGGCCAACCCCACCACCGAGGGCAAACTGCCCCCGGCGACCGAAGGAGCCACCGAGGCCGATCGTGCCATCCCCGGGTTGGCCCGGACCGAAGCGGCGACGACGGGGAGCCTGGGCAAGATGAGACGATCCTCCGACGAGTTGGTCTCGACGGAGGATGTTTTTGGGCTGGTTTCGGACGGGGGGACGACCCCCGGGGGCGAATTGGAAGACTTCGGATCGACCGACTCCCCCGCCGACTTCTCGACCGGGGTCACTTTTCGGGACAACTCCGAGGGCAGGTCGACCGGAGGAAGGTGGTCGAGGACGTCGGGTTCCTCGGCGGCCAAGCCAGTCTGGGTGGGAGCGGGCGTGAACTCGTAGGCTCGCGACAGGTCTCGACCCTTCCTCGACGCGACCGCTCCGACCTTCGGGTTCGAGGCTTCGTAGGCCGAGCGATTCGCGCCGCTGGGGCTCCGGCTCGAAGTCGAGTTCGGCGGGCCGGAAGCACCCGATGGGGTAATCGGTTCGAGTTGAGCCGGGGCCGACTCGACGGCGGGGGCGGGCAAGATCGTTGCCGGGGCGGGGACGGCGATGGCTCCTGGGGCGGCGATCGGAACTCCCCCTTCGATGATCACCCCTTCCTCGCCACCCAAGGTGCCGCAGGTTGAGCAATCGCCTCGGTTCTTGTGGTTGAAGATCCGGGCCCCAACCCCTTGAATCCCGTTTCCGACGGATTGAACGCCGTTGGAGAACTTCGACCCGAGGTCGCAGTTGTAACAGCCGCCGGATCGGCAACCGGTCTGGGTCAAGCCGATCCCGACCAGGAACGCGAACGCAAGGCCCAATCGAAGCGGGGGGAGAAGGCCACCGGCGCCTCGGGCGGACGAGGCGTCGGGTGTGCTGCGGTTTGGCGTCATGGCGAATAAACCCCTCTCAAAGTGCACCTCAACGACTCAAACTGGCGCGGGAATCGGGAAGCCAACAGGTGTGGCGTCGGGTGGCATGGGATCGACCGGATCGCAATAAGATCAAGTCTTGGTTGCGATAGCCTTGGTGCGACGTCTCGTCGGTGACTCGCCCAGAGTCTTCGGAGAGCGAGTCGAGTCGGGTGGGCGTTTCGAGGCATCCCCGTTGATCGAATCTTTTCATCCAGGTCGAAGCGGCGCGTCGTAAGCGGTAAACTGGCGAATCTCCGACCAACAGGGGCGACACGCTTTAACCGGATGGTTGACGTGTTGAGCAAATCTAACCGACGAATAATGCGTTGCCAAAAATCCGCGACCGATTTTAAGATAGATTGAACTAATTCCTGCACAAGAGGTTACAACCTCCCGTTTTACGAGCTTATACCTTGCCCAACCCAAAAACTTTGCCAGAAAATCGGTCGAGTTTTTTGATTCGACTGGCCCTGGAAACCCTGGCGATCTTCGCCTGTTGCCTCGGTTGGTTCGGTTGGGGCCTCGCTAGCGAACCGCATTTCATGGACGAGTCCGCTTATATCTCGCAGTCGTTTTATGCGGACCTGCTCCGAGAGGGTCGTTGGAATCATCCGGCCTGGCTGGATTACGCCGCTTGTGACTTGCCGCCGCTCCCGAAATACATGATCGGCGTCGAGCTCTGGATCGAAGGGTTCCGCCGCCCGAGCCTGGCCGACTCCCGGACGTGGTACAAGCACCTCGACCGCCAGTTCGTCGGTTTGCCAGGGCTGGTCGCGGCTCGTCGGCCTTCGGTTTTGGTCGGGGCGATCGGTGTCGTGGCGATCTTCTGGCTGGGGACCTTGGCGTTCGACCACCGCGTTGGTGGGCTGGCCGCGTTCTTCCTGGCGGTCAACCCGCTTTACCGCTTGCACGCCCGACGCGCCATGTCCGACGTCCCCGCCGAGTGCTTCATTATCCTGTCATTGGTGTTCGGCCTGATGGCCTGGAAGCGGACCAGCCTCCGAGGCCCGTCGCTCCGATCTGTGTGGATCATCGGAGTGGCCGGGGTGATGGTAGGGCTGGCGACGCTCTCGAAGCTCAACGGCGTCCTGAGTGGGCTGGTCCTGGCAAGCTGGATCGCGGTGGCGATGGCGTCGAAGGCGTTCACACCAGGCTCGAAGCGGTTCCTGGTGGCGGGGACGGTGCTTGCCGTCGGCGTGGCCCTGGGGACGTTCACCGCCCTGAACCCGTTCTTGACCGCGCAACTGCCCGAGCCGGTCTCGCCCGAGCTGGCTTCCGGGGCACACATGAACTTCCCCCAGCGGATCAAGGCGGTTTTCGACCACCGGGCCAAGGTGTCGGTAGTGGCGATGAACACCTTCCCCAACGATGCGCTCCCGACCTTGCTCGACCGGCTCTCCGTCGTCCTGGTCCAAGGGTTCGGCCGGTTCGGCCCGATGGGTCGGCAAGGCGTGGCCGACTCGACAATCCGGTTCGACCCCCGGCAAGACTGGGGGGCGCTCCTCTGGGTCCCGACCGTCTCGCTCGGGCTGATGGTCCTGCTCCGGCGCGGTCTTGACCAATTCCGCCAGGGGGTTCCGCCACTGGCCGCCCTGATCGTGGCTTACTTCGTGGTGGTCGACTCGGTGGTGACTTCGTTCCTCCCCTTGGCCTGGGATCGTTACATGATGTCGATCCAGCCGCCTTCGGCCTTGATCGCCTCGATGTTCCTCGTCTGGTGCTTCGACCGGCTGTCCGGTCGGGGCCGGGTCGCCTCGGAGTCGACGCTTTGAATATCGGGGGCCGACACCCGAGCGTCTGGGTCTTCGCGATCCTCTGGGCGAGCTATGGTTACGTCTGGCAAGGGCGAGACTGGAACTCCGCCAGTCGGTTGATGCTCACCTACGCGATCGTCGACCGAGGGACCGTCCGGATCGACGGCCTGGAGGATCAGACCCGAGACCTCGCGCGTTACCAAGATCACTGGTACACCGATAAGACGCCGGGCTTCTCGATCGCGGCGATCCCGCCCTATTGGCTCGCGAAGACGTTCGGCCATCTCCCCGATCACCCGCTGGACCAGAAGGGGTTCGCCCACTGGCCCGCCGACGCCTGGATCACCTGGGGAACCTCGGGCCTCTTCACCGCCCTGACCGGGGCGATCCTGGCGAGTCTGGCATTGAAGCTCGGTTGCGGACCCAGGCAAGCCGGGCTGCTCGGGCTGGCGTATGGTCTAGCGACGCCCGCGTCGGTTTATGCCACGCTGGCCTACGGCCACCAGCTCGCCGCGTTCGGCCTGTTCGCCGCGTTCGCCTTGATCGTCGATCCGGGGCCTCGGGTCCGGGTCCAAGCCACTTTGGCGGGATTCCTGGCAGCGTATGCCAGCGTGGTCGAGATCCAGGTCGGACCCGTCTCGGCGATCCTCGGCCTGACCGTCCTGGGCTTGGTGCTGGCCCGGCGACTTCCCGTCGGGGCGCTCGTCGGGTTCACGTTGGGCGCCTCGGTGCCCACCTTGATCTTGCTCGGCTACAACAAGATCGCGTTCGACTCCCCCTGGAAGATGGGCTACTTCTTCCTGGTGATGGATCGGTTCAAGGACGTCCACTCGACCGACAACCCCCTCGGCCTGATCCGGCCCGATCTCGCCAAGGTCCGCGAGCTGCTCTGGGGCGAGCGACGCGGCTTGCTCTGGTTCGCCCCCATCTTGATCCTGGCCCCGATCGGCTGGACCATGCTCCTGGCCCAGCGTCGATGGTTGATCGCCGGTCTGATCGGGTCGATTTCGCTTGCCATCTTCCTGGTCAACCTGAGCTACCCCGAGTGGACCGGGGGCTGGACGACCGGCCCTCGGCTCCTGGTCCCGATGCTCCCGTTCGCTTGCCTGGCCGTCGCGCCTGTTCTGGCGACCAACCGGCGAATCGTCCTAATCCCGGCCCTCTTGCTGGGGATTTTTGGAGGGGTCGAGATGTTGCTGTTCGAGGGGGTCGGCGGTCGAGTCCCCGACGCGATCGCTCGACCGCTGGTCGAGGGCGTCTGGCCGATCTGGCGAGGCGACCGGCTTCCCGGCTGGGTCTTCGGGCAACGCTTCGCCCACAACCTGGCGTCGCTGACCTTGCCAGAGCTGGAACGCAAGCTCCCCCCCGGCTTCGGCTTCTTGACCTTCGCGCCGCTGGTCGGGTTTCAAATCCTTGCGATCCTGGCGATGTGCCGGGTCCTACCGAAGTCCGGTCCAAATTCGCCCGGCCGCCCGATACCGCCGGGTCATGCCGAGGAATGAACCTCATCTCGAAGACTCGCGGGACCGGCGGACCGGAGACTTCTCCCACCCGAGGAGCCTGGTCCATGCGTGACCGAACATCGACAACCTGGGTGAATTCAAAAGCGTTTGCGTGATTTCAAGCGGCTCGATACGCTGAAATTCTCGGGATGATCCGCTCGCTGGTTGTCCCATTCGGACTTCGGAATAGCCGCTGGAGGTTTCATGCCCGCACTCGCCTATCCCCGTCGCACTCGCGTCCGCAATCGTCCCCGACGCCGCGCCCACCACCGGATCGGACTCTGGGCCGAGACTCTCGAAGCGCGTCGGCTGCTCGCCTCGACCCCGATCAGCGTGGCGTCCGGGCTGATCGCCGCGAGCGGTCTGCCGTTGCCCGGCCTGGCCACCGGCTCGGGCTTCTCGGCGACGGCGCAATCGCCTTCGACCGCCTCGGTCACCGTCGCCCCGGCCTCGGTTTTGGTATCCCCAACGACCACCGCGTCGATGGTCCCGACGGCGAACGGGCCGTCGACGACCCTCTCGCCGCTGATGGACGACTCCGAGACGGCGGTCGCGACCGCGTCCGAGGTCGCTCGCCCCACCCCCGGCCGATCGGACCGGATCTCGGTCGTCCTCCCAGCCCCCGACGCCGTCCCGATCCCCGAACTTCGCTCGTCCGACCCGATCGAGGTCATACCCGGCCCGGAAATCCTCGGGCCACCCGCCCCAGCCCCGCTGCCCGCCCCCGCGCAGGCGCCGGCCGAACCCGCCCGAGCAGTCGAACTCGCCCCGGCTCCCGTCGCCAGGGCGGTCCCGGAAGAGGCGAACGAACCCATCACCTTCGAGGCGTGGGACGCCTCGCTCGGCATAATCGCGGCGGATCTCGCCGACGAAGCCCCAGCCTCGACCTCGCCCACCCATCAGACCGAAGCCGTGGTCGCCGCTGGTGCCATGCTGGCGGCCTGGACCGGCTGGAAATACGGCCCGCGCTCCAAGGGCCGCTCGCGCCGCCGACCGCTCGCGATCCTCGCCGTCGAAGCCGGCCCTGGCCGCTGACCGGAGCAAGAGGGGTCAGGCAAGAATCCCGAGCCTGACCCCTCTTTCGTCCTCTTGGCCGTTCTGGGACGGCCAATGAGCCCGACTTACCGGGTCGATCCGACAAGCTCGGTGATCATCTTGGAGGCCTTGGTCTCGAAGTTGGCAAGGTCTTCGCCCCCGGCGGCCGTCGCGACGGCGATCGGCGTGATGTCGGTCACGCCGACGAAGCCGAAGACCGCCCGGAGATAAGGCAGGACGTGGTTGTAATTCGCCATCGGCAGCCCCACGGCATAGTCCGCCCCGGCGGCCATCGCCAGGTACATCTTCTTGCCCTTCAAAAGACCTTCCATGTTCGGACGCGTGAAGGTCCGGCCGGCCCGGACGACCTGGTCGATATATGCCTTGAAGCCGGCCGCCACGCCGAAGTTGTACATCGGCATGCCGAAGACGTAGATGTCTGCGGCCATCAACTCTTCGATCAACTCGTCGGAGATCCGCAAAAGCTCCCGAGTCTCCGGCGTCTGGGCCTCGGCGGGCGTGTAATTCGCCGCGATCCAGGCTTCGCTGACCAACGGCACGGGGTTGTGACCCAGGTCGCGGTAGGTGACCTTATCGCCGGGATGGGCCGCAACCCAGGCTTCGACGAACTCGCGCGACAATTTGCGAGAGTGGGAGCGATCTCCCCTGGGGCTGGCGTCGATGTGCAGCAGATGAGCCATGTCGTTCCCTCGGTCAAAGACAGTCTCGGGAAGTGAATCCGCTCGATGCTTGTAATTAAACTGGTTGACCAGGTCAATGACTTGGTCAACTCACTCGAAGCGATCCTAAAGGCGAGTCGTCGACAACCCTCTCGGCGAAAAGTACAGTATCCAAGAGGAAACCGAGGGTGGATTGGCCCTGTCGGGATGTCGACCAGGATGAATTGATCCGACCATGAACGACCACCCGGGAAATCCTTTGACCGAGAACTTCGGCTATTGGTTGTGTCGGCTGGAGCGCGAGATGCACACCGCTTCCAACCGAGGGTTCGCCCCGCTCGGGGTCACTACGCCCGAGTGGGTCGTCCTCGCGCTGATCAGCCGAGGCTTCGAGACCCCCGCCGTCCTCGCCGACGAGATCCGGATCGACCGAGCCGCCGTCACCCGAGTCCTCGGAGCCCTCCAGGCCAAAAGTCTGATCCGAACCGTCCCGCACCCCACCGACGGTCGATCCACGCTCCTGAAGCTGACCTGCGCAGGGGCGAGCCTCATGCCCAAGCTCGCCGCCGCCTCCCAGGCGACAGACAGGTCGTTCTTGGGCGCGCTTTCCGGAGAGGATTCCGACGTATTGATCCGATTGGTAAGGCGGGTTGTGGTTCGATATCCTCAAGATTCGTCCAAAGTCGAAGGATGCAATCGGTGAATCAATGTTCCAAGAAAGAGGAACAAGGCCCTGCTCAAATCAATATCTCGCACCTTCCCCAGCCCCTCAAACTCCCGTCGCGACTCTTGGGCAAACACCGATGCCTCGCAAAGTTCGAGACTTGATCGCCGACTCGCGGCAAGCGGGTTTCATCGATAGGGGTGGCAAGGTCAGCCACAGGAATGACGAACATCCCAAGGGCGGCCGAGTCACCTTGTCCGGACCGCTCAACGGCGATGCAAAAAATATCAGGAACGCGAAGTTCTCCGGGCGATCGAGGAGTCCAAGTCATGACCGACGCTGCGAAGTATGTCAAAGTCGTGGAGTGGTCCGAGGAAGACGACGCCTTCATAGGCCAGTGCCCCGGAATCATCGGCCCTTGCTGCCACGGACCGGATGAGGGCGAGGTCTACCGCGAACTTTGCGAGATCGTCGAGGAGTGGATCGCAATCGCCCTCGAAGAAGGGAAACCCTTGCCCTCAGCGACTGCCGGAACCGGCGTCGTCGAGAGGATCGCTTGATTTTCTCGACGTTAAACTGGCTACAATTTAAGGTTATATTGGGTCGAATAAAAGAGACGAGTTCCGAGCATAAAAACAGTATCTGACCCCTTACCTGCTCCTATCTGGGACAACCATGAGAACTATCTCGGAAGTGGCTAAGCTCCTGGGTGCGGACCGGGAACTCGTGAAGTCGTGGATTAATGAGTTCTCAGATCATCTGAGTGAATGGGCGCAGCCTGAGGCCGGGCGGACCCGCCTCTTCACTGACGCTGATGTACGTGCTCTTGCTCTGGTCAATGATCTTTGGGAATCCGATCCCGACCTAGAGAACGTCCACGGCTGCCTGAACACCGGCGAGCAGAACTCGGATCGCTACGTGGATTTCGTGCATCTGAGCACCCCGATCTTCCAGGACGTTCCCGACGATCTTGACGGGTCGTGGGACCACGGCGTCCTACTCAGCAGCATGTGGGTCCGACCACCAATTGAGGTCGCCCGGGCTTATAAGTATGCCGCAGATGAACTCGTCAAGGAAGCGTTATCCTGCCACGAGCCTCACCTCCTTGACTACCCCATCTTCTACACGTACCGGCATATGCTTGAGCTATACCTGAAAATCTTTCTGGATAATCCGCTGCAGGCGAAGGACATCGGCCACGACTTGCTTGCTCTCATTAAGGCTATAGAGAAGAAGTTTTCCGGTCGACCGAACGAGTGGGTCATCTCTCGCATTCAAGAGTTCAATGAGATTGATCCTACTTCAGACCTCTTTCGATATGCCGACCGCTCGCCTCATCGCTCGAAGTGTATAGAGATGTGGGTCGACTTCGTCCAATTGAAGGCGACGATGACACAGCTTTGCGAGGTCTTCGAAGAAAGGCTCAGGCGTTGAAGATTTGAGGGGAACAAACTCGGTGTCAGTTCTCATTTGCTTGTCAAGAAACTCTGGGCGGTCAGGCTAGCCACTTTCAAGCTCGCTTCTTAAGGGAACGGCGAGCCTTTGACTGCATCAAATCGACGAACGAACCGATTCGGAGATAGCTTTCTAGTTCGGATTGCTCTTCAGATGTTAAAAGGCCATCCTGATTTTTTGTGACTAAATGGTGAAGCCGAGCTAAGTCCGCTGCGTTAAATCGAAGTTTGAGCAAAGCTTGAGCTGCTTCGGCCGAAAGGTCGTCTTGCTCGGGCCGGATCAGGCGAGAGAGGATCGCCGCGTCGGTGCTGGCGATCTCTTGGGCGGTCGCCATGAGTTTGGCCCTCGCGAAGTCATGATCGGACGGACAGCCTCACTTTATCGAAATCGGTTGGGTTCACAAGGCGATCCTCTGACGAAGGCCGAACCTCGGCTTGCGACTGAAAGAAGCCGGGTTGCCGGTTGGATTGACCCTGCGGTTGGGTCTGCCTACGATAGTTTCCTAGCCTTAGTCTGTCTAACCCGCTGATCGAGCCATCTGGCTCGGCCCGAACATCGGTTGCCCACTCTCCTGCTCGGACCTCAGCTTCTCGACATCCCGGAGATCGTATCGACATGGCGACGGAGCGACCTCGGACTCTTGGCGAACTGAAGCAGAGCGGTTACAAAAGCGAGTCGGTCAAGGACGAGATGCGGCGCAACCTCGTCGCGAAGATCAAGGACGGTTCGCCCCTCTTCCCCAACATCCTCGGCTACGAAGAAACCGTCGTCCCTCAGATCCAGAACGCGATCCTCTCGCGGCACGACATGCTCTTCCTCGGCCTCCGAGGGCAGGCCAAAACCCGAATGCTCCGCCAGTTGGTCTTCCTGTTGGACGATACCTTGCCGGTCGTCGAAGGGTCGGAAGTCAACGACGACCCCTACGCCCCGCTCTCGAAAGAGTCGCGCGACAAGATCACCGCGATGGGCGACGCCACCCCGATCGCCTATGTGGGCCGGTCGGACCGCTACCAGGAAAAGCTCGCCACCCCCGACGTGACGATCGCTGACCTGATCGGCGAAGTCGACATGATCAAGCACGCCGAGGGCCGCTACCTGTCGAGCGAATTGACCATGCACTTCGGCCTGATCCCCCGGACCAACCGAGGGATCTTCTGCATCAATGAGCTTCCCGACCTGTCGCCGAAGATCCAGGTTGGCCTCTTCAACGTCCTCGAAGAGCGCGACATCCAGATCCGAGGGTATCCGATCCGGCTCAACCTCGACCTCTGCATGGTGTTTTCGGCCAACCCCGAGGATTACACCAACCGAGGCCGCCTGGTCACCCCACTCAAGGACCGGATCGGCTCGGTCGTCCGGACCCACTACCCGCTCACCCGAGAGCTGGGGATGGCGATCAACGACCAGAACGCCTGGATGGACCGCAATGGGGGCCAACTGGCGATCCCGATCTACATCAAGGAAGTGGTCGAGGAGATGTCGAGGCTGGCCCGAAGCTCGTCGCACGTCAACCAGGCGTCGGGCGTATCGGTCCGGATGTCGATCGCCAACCTCGAAAACGTGATCTCCAACGCCGAGCGGCGGGCCCTGCTTAACCGAGAATCCACCATCGTCCCCAGGGTCTCCGACCTCACCCACGCGACCCCAAGCTCGCGAGGCAAGCTCGAACTGACGATGTCCGAGGACGAAGGGCACGAAGACAAGCTGATCGGACGGCTTGCGTCCGAGGCGGTCAAGAACGTGTTCGACTCGTACCTCAACATCAAGGAGTTCCGCGCGGCGGTCGACTTCTTCGAAGGCGGCAAGGGGATCGAGATCGGCGACACTCAGTCTTCGAGGGAGATCCTCGATAAGGTCGACCGAATCCCCGACCTCAAGAAGAAGGCCGAGGAATTCGCCCGCAAGCTGATGCCCGAGCTGACCGAAGCCGGAGCCAGGGAAGCCGCCGTCGCCAGCGCCGTGGAGTTCATCCTCGAAGGCATGCACGTCCACAACAAGCTCAACAAGATCGCCAAAGCTGGCGGAGCATCCTACAAGCGTTGACTCGAAGAATCTGAGCTACGGATGAAACACGGATGAGACACGGATCATTGAAGAATAGTTTTTTCTTATCCGTGTTTCATCTGTGTTTCATCCGTGGCCGCTTCAATCCCTTTTTCTCATCCGGGGGCGGCGATGGCTTTCAACGAATACACCAAGTTTGATGGTTCGCAGGAGTTCTCGCCGCAGTCGGCCGAAAAAGCGTTCGACCAACTCAGCGAATATCTCATGCAGTACGGCGACCAGGTCCTCAGAAACCTCGACGACGTGCAGGACGAGGACATGAAAGACCTCGTTGACCTCATCAAGAAAGAAGGCTTGATCGAGGAAGACGGCGAAGGCAAATACCAGGTCAGCCCGAAGGGGATTCGCCGGATTCAGGAATCCGCCCTGACGAACCTATTCCAGACCTTCCAGCGCGACGCGATCGGCAAGCACGAGACCCCGAACAAGGGGGACGGCTCGATCCGCCACGAGGACTCGAAGCCCTACGTCTTCGGCGACTCGCTGGCCAACATGAACATGCACGAGACCCTCAAGAACGCGATGGCCAGGCAGGGCGGCGGCTACCCGATCAAGCTCAAGATGGAGGACTATGTCGTCCACGAGGTCGAGCACCAGACCCGATGCGCCACTGTCGTCCTGATCGACATGAGCGGGTCGATGAGCCGCTACGGCAAGTATTCCACGACCAAGAAGGTCGCCCTGGCGCTCCAAGCGATGGTCCGGTCGCAATACAACCAGGATACGTTGTCCTTGGTCGGCTTCTACTCGTTCGCCAGCGTCTTGACCGAGCGCGAGTTGCTCAACTCCGCCCCCAAGCCGGTGAGCATCTACGACAGCCGGGTCAACCTCCGGTTCGACCTCGACAACCTCCCCAAGCGCGTCCCCCAGCACTTCACCAACATCGACGCGGGCTTGAAGCTGGCCCGGAGCATCCTCAACCGCTCGGGCGCCTCGAACAAGCAAATCATCGTCGTCACCGACGGCGAGCCGACCGCCCACATCGAAGGCCGAGAGGTCGTCCTGATCTACCCGCCCTCGGAGAAGACCGCCAAGCACACACTGAACGAAGTCCGCAGGTGCGCCGCGTCGGGAATCCGGGTGTCGAGCTTCGCCCTGATCGAAGACTATTTCTACCTCGGCCTGGTCAACTTCGTCGAGGAGATGGCGAGGGTTTCCCAAGGCGTCGCCGCTTACTGTTCGGCCGAGGACCTCGGCAAATACGTCTTCGACAGCTTCATCGGCGGTCGCCGGTCGAGGCGGACGGCGCGTTGAGGATGAATAACCTTCGCGCGAACCCGTCGAGCCGATTCAGGTCGACTCGCGCAGTTCGCGCGGCAGATCACTCGGGAACTCCTCAACAGTTATCGTCGCCACTACCTTGTCATCCTTGACGACCAGGAAGCCGGCCGACTCCTCGCAGTTCCAGGTTTTGGTCCAACGATAGAGTCGCCCTCCGGCCTCCAAGGCCGCTAGCAACTCTCGGCGTTCGGCCTCCCATCTTCCACCCCGCGAGCTTGGTTGAGATCCGGGCTCCACTTCAGAAATCGGGAATCCGGCCACGGGCGTCAGCTCCGAGCGTATGTTGGAGAGCCTCGTCCTCTCGAACTCTCGCGTCTTTGCAGAGCGGCGTGCAACGGCCAACGCCTCGGCCTCGGCTACATTGGTGCCGAGGGGCGGCCCAAGCTCGCGGAAGGCGGAGAAGATGCGGCCGCATCGGGTACAACGCCCCACGTCGAATCGGGACCGGAATACAGTCCCGCACCGGGAGCAGGCCCGATCGCGGCCTCCCCAGAGGATATCTGGCGCATGGTCTGACGATTCGTTCATTCGTCGCTGTCTCCGCCCACGATATCCAATGGGCGACCTGGATAGGTTGGCCCTATCTGATGAAAAATCTGGTGACTCATGAGCGTTGCACCACGGCGGGTCGTGAGAGCCATTCGGCCATCGACCAAAGGTGATCGGTCCGTCCCGCCGCCATCGCCGGGCTTCGGCGGTGGCGGTCCCCCTTCTCGTCTTGAATCGTCAGCGTTCGCACCCCCCAGCAAAAATTGTAACTGGACAAGCACAAGGACTTCGCCGCCTCGTGATGACGCCAGTCCTTGCTGAACCGATAGCTCTTGCGAGCCTTCCTCGCGTTGCGATGGCGGTCGGCGCCGTTTTCGCGCTCGATGAACGCCGTGTCGATCGGTCGACTCACCGGCGACATCGCCAACGCCAGGGCCACCGCCGCCATCCTCCCGAACACCACCCGCGTGCCCACTCGCACGACTCGTCCTTTCGCTCGGGTCTTCTCGACCACGGCATAGACCAGCCCCTGCGGCGGGGCCTGGTACGAGGCGAGCGGGCGGCCTGGCTTGCCCGTGCGAGGCGGCGTCACCGGCTCGCCGTACCCCTGGAGGATCGCCGACTCGTAGGGTGGGTCGTTGTCGCTGGTCATCAAGCTCAGAAGCCGACCCTCGGTGCGACGCCGGGTGTCGTCGACCAACGCCTCGGTGTTCTCGACCGTCCGGGTCCCGGGCACGACGCAAAGGACGAGCCGGTGCGGGGCGTCCAGGGCGACGTGATCCCAGTGGTCTCCCTTGTGGTCGTCGGCCGGATCGGAGCGGGCACAATTCGCCTCCTTCTTGGCGACGAACGTCCACTTCTCATCGAACTGGACCTCGGTCGTCCGGGGGGAAATCGCCACGAGTTCGTCGTGAGCGGCCTTGGCATGCTCGCCAGCCAGTCGGCTGGAGCGGGCGACGGTGTTGGCGGCGACCCGACAGAGGCGGCCGGTCTGGCGGACGCCGCACCCCTCGGCGACGTGCTCCAGGACCGACTCGACCTTCGCCGGAGGGAGCCGGGCGTCGAAGAGTGGCGTCCCTTTGCGTTCGGAGAAGCGGGCCTTGCAGGTCCGGCAGCGGAGGATGCGTTTGGACTTGTCCGGCCCGGAGCGGTGCGGGACGGTGAGATTTCCCGACCCCCGCTTGCCGTACTCCGGGCGGTCGGAATTCAAGCAGCAGAAGCGGGACAGATCGTCCGTGGTGCGCACTCGACCGGGCAATCAGCCGAAAACGAGTCTCACGAGTCACCTTCAAGAAATAACCGAGCGGAGCCGAACATGCAACGATCCTGAGTCACCAAG
>JAABUX010000161.1_pt1:0-40000 | contig 117222 bp, 105 predicted proteins | sample 5561851 | NCBI WGS metagenome assembly JAABUX01 (sample SAMN10711883, study PRJNA513361) | rock metagenome | isolation source: Antarctica rocks | place: Antarctica: Victoria Land, Richard Nunatak red sandstone | collected 2016-01-03
GAGAAGGTAAAGGTGATTGCTTCATCATCACCTTTGGTGAAGCAGGGCGAAGAAGAGGCGCAAGGAGGGGAAGAGGAAAGCAGCGAAAAGGTGATTGCTTCATCATCACCTTTGGTGAAGCAGGGCGGAGAAGAGGCGCAAGGAGAGGAAGAGGAAAGCAGCGAAGAGGAAAAAGAATGGCAGGAAAAGTGGGAGGCGGTCTGGAAGAAGCCATGGCATGACGCGTTGCAAATGGCATGGAGTGAGGTGGAGGAGGTGCCGCCTCGCGAAGAAATCTTCCTTCCTTTGGGAAAACGAATCGACATCGAGGATGTCAGCATGGTGGAGGATCGAAATGAGCGAGCCAGACGACTATGGATTCGATGTGAGGAGTGTGGTACGATCCTCTATAGAAAACACGTCAAGGAGAACGCCAAGGTCTGCTTTACCTGCGCAAGTCATATAGAAATGAGTAGTAAAGAAAGGATCGAAAGTTTGATCGATGCTGACACTTGGCGACCGATAAATGAGTACATTTCGCCAGGGGATCCATTGGACTTTGAGGATGAAAAACTGTATCTCAATCGTCTCGATGAATCGCAAGAGAGGACGGGGCTTATGGATGCGATTCAAACGGGAACTGCCATTATAGAAGAGATTCCCGTCGCGTTGGGGGTAATGGATTTTCAATTTATGGGAGGGAGCATGGGCTCCGTCGTGGGTGAAAAAATTACCCGTCTGATCGAATATGCCCTCGATGAAGGATTATTCTTGATTTTGGCATGCGCCTCTGGGGGGGCACGAATGCAGGAAGGAATTTTTAGTCTGATGCAGATGGCGAAAATATCTGGTGCATTGAATATTTATAAATCGTGCGGCCATCTCCTCTACATTTCTCTCTTGACGTCACCAACGACGGGAGGGGTCACAGCCAGCTTTGCTATGCTAGGTGACATCATAATCGCCGAACCAAAGGCGGTCATTGGCTTTGCGGGAAGACGTGTCATCGAACAAACTTTACAGGAGGAACTTCCTTCCAATTTCCAAACGGCCGAATATCTCCATCACCATGGATTGGTCGATCTCATTGTTCACCGTCACCACCTTCGGGAAGCTTTCGGAGAAAGCTTCCTCTTCCATCAAAATGCACCCTTGAAGGAAGAAAATCTATTGAGGGTGGCCGGTTCGACCAATGGAGCACTCACTTCACCCTCTCTATTCCCCATTCCCATCCCTGTCCCCAAAGGGGATGAGAATGGGGATGGGGATTGGAAGAATTCGACTTCAAATACTTATGAAGCTGGCGAGACCGAAGAGACGGAGAAGGCACCCTCCTTTAGCTTCGCTGATCAGCTAGAAAAGAGGAGCGATGAAACCGATCTTTTATCTTCTCCTCAAGAAACGGTCGCCACCATCGTCCTCAGCGAAGGTGTCGCATCACCTTTACCCAAAAGGAAAAGGTGACGCGAATCAAAGATGGTGGCCCAAGGAGACAATTTCAAAGATAAGTTTCGAGCGGGCGATGGTCAAGAAAAAGAAGGAAGAGGAGGCGTAGAAGACCTGTGCAAAGGAATAAATGTTGAGGAGGGGGGTAAAAAGAATGCCCCGTTCCTCTTTCTTCCTAGGAGGCGTACGTAAAGTTACTTGGAAAGGCAGGCGAAGTTCTTTCTTCTCTCTCTCTTTTCTTCAAAAGACTTCTTTTCTTAGTTTAGGTGTTCGACATTTAGGAAGGAGAAGATTAATTTGATCTCAAGAGAGGTAGAAAGCCTTGGAATATTCTTTCTGGGGGCTCTTTCCCCTCCCTTTTCGTTCCTGTCAGGCGGGCAACGCGATTCGAACGCGCGACATTCTCGTTGGCAACGAGATGCTCTACCACTGAGCTATGCCCGCACCCTTCTTTCTCATCCCCATCGGTTTGGGCTCCCACCATCCGGTGGGGAGCCAAATCGACGCAGGTCGGTAGTCTACGTCGCTGACGTCGGGCATAAGCTTTAATGGTGCGAGCTTCTCTTGCATCATTTTAAAGCGTATGCGAGCAGGAGTTACGCCTTTTTTTAATACGCCAATCCCATGCTTCGGGTCGTTTCGGAGCCAAGATAGACCCGTACGCTTAGAAAGTCAGTCGGGCATGCCGATTCGCATCGTTTACATCCCACGCAATCTTCGGTACGCGGTGCCGAAGCGATTTGACTTGCTTTACATCCGTCCCACGGGACCATCTCCAAAACGTCGGTTGGACAAGCCCGTACACATTGTGTACACCCAATACAGGTGTCATAAATTTTTACAGCATGAGACATAAAGATCTACCTCGAAGAAACAGAGTAGGTAAGATTGAGAACTTTAATATAGTATACTCGAGAGGATACCCGAATTCAATCCTTTCCTTGAGAGATCTTGAAGAAAGTCATATAATGAATTGAAGAAGGATCTTACTGTGGGCAAAGCCAAAGGCGAAGTCCCCTTCTATACACTGGAGGGGAGAGAATAAAAATGGTTCGCCATTGGCGTGGACGTAGGTTGAGCCGTCGATATTCCGGCAAGAGGAAAGCCTTCGATGCAATCCGATAAAAGGGTCATCAGCGAAGCTGATGGCTGGGTGGAAAGCAAAAGCATAAGACTAATTGCGAATCGAATAAGTAAAGGGTGACAGCTTCCTATGAGTAAAGTATATGATTGGTTTGAAGAGCGTTTAGAGATTCAGTCCATTGCGGACGACATCACAAGTAAATACGTTCCTCCCCACGTTAACATTTTTTATTGCCTGGGTGGAATTACCTTTACTTGCTTCCTCGTTCAGGTGGCGACCGGCTTTGCAATGACCTTCTATTACCGTCCCACCGTGGCGGAGGCCTTTGCGTCGGTGCAATACATTATGACCGACGTCAACTTTGGGTGGCTTATTCGTTCAATCCATCGCTGGTCCGCGAGCATGATGGTATTGATGATGATTTTACATGTCTTTCGCGTCTACCTGACCGGTGGTTTTAAAAAGCCACGTGAATTGACCTGGGTGACTGGAGTCATTATGGCGGTTTGTACGGTCTCCTTCGGGGTGACCGGCTACTCTCTACCATGGGATCAGGTTGGCTACTGGGCTGTCAAAATCGTGACCGGGGTGCCGGATGCGATTCCTGTTGTTGGTCCGACGCTAGTCGAGTTACTCCGTGGAGGGGTTGGTGTTGGTCAATCGACATTGACGAGATTTTATAGCCTTCACACCTTCGTTCTTCCCTTGTTGACGGCCGTCTTTATGCTGATGCATTTTTTAATGATTCGTAAGCAAGGTATTTCAGGACCACTTTAGGTTGAATCTCCATTCACGACAATGAGGAATACCTCTTCTTTGTCGGTGGTCGGTGGAGGCTGGAAGAATGATCGTTGTCGGCAAGGCCATCCCCATGAGCAAAGCTGAAGGGGAATAGCCACCGACGACGATGTCGACTTTTATCAGGAGAAAAAAATAGCATGGCAGTAACGAAAAAACCGGATCTTTCTGATCCAATTTTATTAGCAAAATTGGCGAAGGGGATGGGACATAATTATTATGGTGAACCGGCATGGCCGAATGATCTACTTTACATCTTTCCGGTCGTTATTTTAGGAACCTTCGCTGGCGTGATTGGATTGGCGGTCTTGGATCCAGCTGTCGTTGGAGAGCCGGCCAACCCCTTTGCAACCCCCTTGGAAATCTTGCCGGAGTGGTATTTTTACCCAGTCTTTCAAATATTACGAACCGTTCCGAACAAATTGCTGGGTGTCCTGCTAATGGCTGCAGTCCCTGCGGGTCTGTTGACAGTGCCATTCATCGAAAATATTAATAAGTTTCAAAATCCTTTCCGACGTCCTGTCGCGACGGCCGTCTTCTTGATCGGAACAGTCGTTGCCATCTGGCTTGGCATCGGAGCTACCCTTCCCATCGATATTTCATTAACGCTTGGCCTTTTCTAACCTATGGCCGATTAAAAGAAGGGAAAGAAGGGTGAGAAAGGATTCGCGGCGCTCGCATAGGGCGTCTGCAATCCATCTTCTTGGTCGATACGCTTTCGATCCATCTCGTGAGACACCGGATCCGTCTTCGACTTGGAGAAGCTGAGCCTCTTCGGGTCGAAGACGGATCAGCTTTTTTTACCCTTCCGTACCATTGAAACACAATGCAGGAGACTCTTTTTCTATGGCCGTTCCTAAAAAGCGTACATCAAAAACAAAAAAAACGATTCGAAAGTGGGTGTGGAAAAAAAAGGCGATGGACAGGGGTGAAAAGGCCTATTCTTTGGCCATCCTTACGATACGAAGGGAGGAGACACGAAAAGGGGCAAAGGGAACAACGGACGAAGGGGAAAAAAAGGGTTGAACAAGTCTGAAAAAAAAGTTTGACAATGTCATGGTGGCACTCGCTTTATAGATCGCTCTACGACCCGATGTAGAGCAGAGATCGGTGACCTTATTCTATTTACTGTTCCGATGGCTTAAAAAAGGACCACCGTCATGGAAAATGGGGCCTTCGCACTCCACTCTCGGTCAGAGCCTTCTTGCTGGCGAGAACCATCCTGAGTAAACCACCCGACATCAGGATTCGACTGGGGTAGAAGAGGGCGGAGGAACTTCGTATGGACCGGACAAGAAAGCCCATTGCCTTCCCCTTCTCCAAAGGAGATCAGGATAGAAAAAATAGGAAAGGTGATACCTTCATCAAGGTGATACCCATCCCTTTCGGGGACGAGAAAGAGCCATCACCTTTAATCATTACCTTTGGTGATAACGGTGGGTCAATACCTTTATATTTTTTATCATGAAAATTAGAAGGTGTCGCATCAAGCAAGCGGTCACCGTCCTCGAGGTGACGACTCCTCTTAGGCGGAGTAAGTTTTTGTGGGGTGGACGAAACCACATCGACCCTCAATTTGGACATCCTTTTTAGGCACGTTGCATGCAGCAGGGTTTGAACCTGCGATGTCCTTACGGATAACAGATTATGAGTCTGTCGCCTTCGACCACTCGGCCATGCATGCTGTCATGCGACACCCACGGTCCAGCCACGACGTAGTCGTCTTAATTTGTGCCCCTTGCTTCGCCAAAGGTGATGGGAGGCCATCACCTTTGGTGAAGCAAAGGAGAGAATCATGAGGATGAGAACTCATCGACACCCCCTTCACCGATGGTAGTCTTTATTGGTGGGAATTACTTGGCTTTGACCAATTGCAGTCGGGCACGTGCTCTCTTGAGGGCGAAATTGGCTTCCACCTTTTCTTTGGCACCAACGGCCTCGACCCACTGCCGTTGTGCTTCCTGATATGTTTTTTCTGCTTGCTCGGGGTCGATGGTGGCGTGAGTTTCGGCTTGATTAACGAGGACGGTGACCTTATTTTGTTTGATCAGAGCAAATCCACCAAGCAAGGCAATGGACGTCCATTCCATCCTGGTTCGAATCAGCATGACACCGATATCCAAGGCCGTCATAAGTGGTGCATGGTTTTTCAGGACACCCATCTGTCCAGTGTTGGTAGGTAATATAATTTCCTCCGCCTGTTGATTCCAAAAAATACGATCCGGCGTCATGATACAGACTTGCATACTCATACTTTGTTTACGTCATCCTTCATACACACCCATTTCCCTTCTCAGGACGCGAGGTCCATTGGGCGCCGTCGGAGGCGACTCAAAGAGGTTATTACGGCTCAAACCGTCTCGATCTCTGGAATTTTCTCAGAAAGAGAAGACGCGGCGACCCAGAGGTCGAGAGAGTTGTCTCCTGTCATGACTTGAGTCGAGAGGAGGCAGCCTGCTGCTTCGAGCTGGCGACCTGAGCGTGGCGTGACCGTGCAGAATCCAACCGTGAGCTTTACCTTGTGCATCACCCTTGCTGGTGACGACGAAGAGGAAAGCGAAGCTGAGTGGGCTACCTCCCGGCAGGAGACTAGAGTGACCAGGTGGCTCTTTTTTTCAACGCCTTCCTTTTCTACAAGACCCTTCTTCCACGAGATTCTTTATTTTGTAGGATACCCTTGTTTTTCTATGAGACACCTTGTTTCATGAGAGGCTTTTTCATGAAAACGGCCGTTGAGGGGAAAACCTTTTGCCCTACGGCCGCGCCTCATCACATCACCTTCGGTGAACAGGTGAACATCCGGGGTATCACTTTCTTACCAAAGATATCGAATCGAAAATGGAATATCACCCTAGGCGGGTGTTCACCTGTTCACCACAAAGTGATGTGATGTGATGAGGCGTGAGGGTTACTGCAGTGAAGCCGCCTTCGAGATGGCTTCATCAATGTTTCCAACCAGATAGAAAGATTGCTCGGGAAGATCATCCAATTCGCCGGACAGAATAAAGTTGAAACCCTGAATCGTCTCCGCCAAACTCACATACTTTCCAGGAGAGCCGGTAAACACCTCCGCGACGAAGAATGGTTGCGAGAGAAAACGTTCGATTTTCCGGGCACGTGCCACCGTCAATCGATCCTCCTCCGAAAGTTCATCCAAACCCAGAATCGCAATGATGTCTTGCAACTCTTTATACCGTTGCAACGTCTCCTTCACGTTTTGGGCACACTGGTAGTGCTCCTCCCCAACAATCCACGGCTGCAACATCGTCGACGTTGAATCCAACGGATCGACGGCAGGGTAAATGCCCTTCGACGCCAATCCACGGGAAAGAACGGTCGTTGCGTCCAGATGAGCAAAGGTGGTCGCCGGCGCGGGGTCGGTCAAGTCGTCGGCTGGAACGTAGACGGCCTGAATCGAGGTGATCGACCCATCCTTGGTTGACGTGATTCGTTCTTGCAACCCCCCCATTTCCGTTGCCAAGGTAGGTTGGTACCCCACTGCCGACGGCATACGCCCGAGCAGAGCAGATACTTCCGAGCCTGCTTGCACGAAGCGAAAGATATTATCGATAAACAGCAATACGTCCTGCTTGTTGATGTCCCGAAAATATTCGGCCATAGTCAAGGCGGTTAATCCGACCCGCATCCGAGCCCCTGGAGGTTCATTCATTTGCCCATACACCAGGGCAACCTTCGAAGCAGAGATGTTTTGCTCATCGATCACCTTCGATTCCTTCATCTCCATGTAAAGATCGTTTCCCTCCCTGGTTCGCTCCCCTACACCACCGAAGACAGAAACTCCACCATGGGCCTTCGCAATGTTGTTGATCAACTCCATGATCAACACAGTTTTTCCAACGCCGGCTCCACCAAAGAGACCGATTTTCCCACCACGTCGATAGGGTGCCAGTAGATCGACCACCTTGATCCCAGTTTCAAAGATTGAAAGCCTCGTGTCGAGATCGACGAAGGCGGGTGCAGATCGATGGATCGGAAGATCCTCCTTTGTGTCGACTGGGCCTAGATTGTCGACCGGTTCACCCAAAACGTTAAATATTCGCCCCAATGTCGCCTGTCCAACGGGGACGCTCAACGGTTTTCCTGTGTCGATCACCTCCATACCACGCATCAGTCCGTCGGTGGCATTCATCGAGATCGCACGAACGCAGTAATCCCCCAATAGCTGTTGCACTTCACACGTCAATGACAGCTGCTCTCCAGCCTCATTTTTTCCAGAGATCGATAATGCATTAAAGATATTCGGCATCTTTCCGGGCGAAAACGCAACGTCCAAGACGGGACCGATAATCTGCGTGATCCGGCCAACATTTTTTGTTTTAACAGATGGGTTCATAAAGCAGGTATTTGCAGGGACCATCCCTTCCCTCGCATCCCCATCCCCAAAGGGGAAGGGGATGCGCAGGCCGGCAAGACGCTGAGGGCGATGCGTCGAGCAAAATGCGATGGGAGGGCGTAAGGGGACGAGGTTGGGGTGAGACGAAATTCCGAAGAACGGGTCACGCGATTTCAAGCGATGCAAAGAAGGGAGTGTGATTACTCTCTCTTTTCTCATTTTATCATTCGAGGCCGACTTCTTCAAGTCGATTTATGAAAGGTCATCAAAAGACAATGGGTCGTATAGGTCACAATCAACTGTCCGTAGGCGGTCAATGGCTGATCAGCGAAGCTGATGACCACCTTTGCCATCAGCCAAGCTGAAGACCTTTTTCTCCTGCAAGTATGTAAGTCCAAGTATGTAAGAATTTGTTCTCTCAAAGGAGGTTTAATCCGTGTGTAGTCGACTACCCCGTTCAAAGCAATCTCAATTTTTTGAATGAGAATATCGATCTTGCGCTCGCCCTCACATTTTTTGAGGATTGCTTTTCGGAGAAGCGGTCTGTGTTCTTAATTGTGTGGCACCCGGACCAAAACTAGATTGGGCTCCAAATTTTTGTTCATGTCACAGTCAGAGTCTCCGATCATAGTGGGGTCAGAGTTGCCGCCCATGTCGGGGTCAAAATCGTTGTTTATAGATCATTCTCTGTTTTGATCCGCGTTATTATTATAGATATGCGTATGGTTATTAATATTATGGTTCTTAATTTGTATATTAATTGTGGTTGGTTTTTTCTTGAAAAAAAAACTCATCGATCTCGACGGTAATCCATCGACGGACAAACTTTGAAGCTATTTTGTTGGTCTCAAAAGAGCGGTCTCTGATCATCTGAGAAAAGGCATCTACAACCGTTGGGTTGAAGGGCATATGCAATCGTTGGGTTCAAAGGTATGATGGTGATGATTCTTTTTTGGTACAGCGTCGAATAAAATCCTTTTCGTCCTTTCTTGGATATTTTCGACGAGAGTCAGGAGCTGATTTCGATCGAGGCCTTTAAAAGAAAAATCATCAAGGAAAATGGCATGATACTTCTCATTACACTTTTTTAAGTCTTCTATGTGATTGAGGGTTCCCATATGCCATTCATTGAGATAAGCCAACATATGAACAAAAACAGTTTTTACGGCGACGCCCTTCCCCTTTGGGGATAGCCAACGATGAGAAGGATAGGCTAAAAGCCCTGCTTCTACCAGATATATATTTTGGAAGCGACGTTAAATTGCTCCATACTGTGAAAGGCAGGTTTCCGCCTGCTGCCTTGGCTAGATTCTCATCAATATACTCCGCCGCTGTTCGCTCGAGCCCATTTTTGTCGGCCTTATTAAAAAAGAGTTTGCCGAAGTCGGCCACCTTTCTGGTTTCCAGGTCAATTCGATGGTCATCACCTTCGGTGAATACTTTTGCATACGTATTTAACCGTTTCATTGAAGGATTTCACCGCTTGATAGTTGCCATGATACCTGTTTTTTTTATACCGTAGATCGAACAGACTGGCTATTTTAATGTCGAATTTAATCCTTGCGATCAAGAGGACGTGATACGAAACTCCCCCATTGGCGTGCTTGTGCCTGCCTATCACGTAGTTTTGCAAGTCAATGACCCTCTCCAACCTCTAGCGAATGTCTTTGTGCGTCATCTCCTTAGGGACTTATAAGTAAGTTAGGAATAGTCGATTGGCGCTAGGCCGTAAGAGACTTAGAGAGAGCTGGGTAGACGGAGTATTAAGCCCGGGCTCTAGCTCCGCGTACTGCCTCGAGAAGGGGTCCATTGAGCCCGTAGAGGGCATCCCCAGTCTGGGGGGACTAAGTATATCAAAGTATATCATCCTATGGTTCAAGGTGGCTTTTACGGGGCAATTCGAGGGGTATTAGCTTGGTGCGAGATTGTTTTTGTTTGGGCATAGTGTATAACTTTGGTATAAGTTCTCTAATTGCTGAGAGAATTGGCGGATGAGGTGGGGTATGCTCGTAGAGGTGCTAATAGTGGCGTGGCGCGCAAGCTAAGCTTCCTCCTGCCGTGGGTGAAATGACGGAAAATTGGGGTTTGATGGCGGTAATAACTGGCGCCATGGCTGTGGGCTAAAAACAGTGGGAGAAGGTATTGAAGGGTATAGTAAGGGCCTGGTTGTGGCGTTGAGGGTGTATATTATTGCCTGAATGGTAGCAGAAGGGACTAATAAAACGCACAAAGCCCTATGGGGCCTATAGCCCCTTTTGAGACGGTTTATCTTTGAAAGTTACTTTTGCTCTTTAAAAAGATGATAAAATGACTAGTAAGGAGAAAATAGTGATTAAAAAAAAAAATAAATACGAATAAGAAATTCGAAAAAAGTATATCATTTGCCGATTTGATACGTATTCTTACCCACAAGGACAACGCGAATACTGAAGTCATTAAACAAATAAAAGGGTATCAGACTGCTACGAGCAGAATGAATAAAACGATGTCTTTAGAGGAAAGAGAGAAAATTAAAGCCCTTCTCGAACGAATTATGGATGCCGCCGATGAGCTCAACGCTGAGCTTCAAGAGTGCATGATAGCTTTCAACGAATTTTAAAAAGAGGAAAAAGAACAGGAAGAGGGCGAGTAAGATCAGAGGGTCGTTACTGACCCTTTTTTATCCAACCAAGAAGGTAGTCTCGGCTTTATACAGGAAGAGTCTTCTAGTTTTATTCTTTTAATAAGATAAGGGGCTTTGATTCCCTGGCACCGGGCTATCTTTCCAGCAGGTTACCCCACAAGTATTGTCACCCCCATGCTGTTTCACTCCCAAGTTCGGGATGGATTGGTGTGGTTCCACCCTGGCGAGGGCACCAGAGAAACCCCCCCAAGAAGGGAGGGATCTTACGTCATAGGTCAAACTCGCTTGGTCTGTTAGTATGTCTTAGCTACCGCCATTGCTGGCGTTACACTGAACACCTATCGAACGGCTTCTCTTGCCGTGACCTTCAATCGATGAATCATCGATATGAGAGCACTCATCTTGAGGTGGGCTTCCTACTTAGATGCTTTCAGCAGTTATCCGCTCCACACATAGCTACCCAGCGTGTCCCCTTGGCAGAAGAACTGGTATACCAGTGGTGTGTCCTTCCAGGTCCTCTCGTACTATGGAAGGCTCCTCTCAATGCTCTACCGCCTACACCGGATATGGACCGAACTGTCTCACGACGTTCTGAACCCAGCTCACGTACCGCTTTCATGGGCGAACAGCCCAACCCTTGGGACGTACTACCGCCCCAGGATGCGATGAGCCGACATCGAGGTGCCAAACCTTCCCGTCGATGTGAACTCTTGGGGAAGATCAGCCTGTTATCCCTAGAGTAACTTTTATCCGTTGAGCGACGGCCCTTCCACTCGGTACCGTCGGATCACTAAGGCCGGCTTTCGCCCCTGCTCGACTTGTAGGTCTTGCAGTCAAGCTCTCTTCTGCCTTTACACTCTTCGGCTGATTTCCGTCCAGCCTGAGAAAACCTTTGCACACCTCCGTTACCTTTTAGGCAATTTTGTTATCTCATCCAACCTGGCCTGCCCCAACTAAGGATCTTCTTTTTCTCCCGTCGAGATCTCTTTGGAAGACTTCTTGCGAGCCGCCTCCTTGCGAGGTGCAGGAATCTTGTATCTCATTGAAGGCAAGATATAAGAATCAAGTAATGCAACCAAAGCGTCGTAACTGTGACCAGAGATATAGATGCGAAAATACTGTCCATCACGCACTACCTTAGCCTGCAACTCAAACTTTCTCCGTAGAATCTGACATAGAAACTCCTGCTCCCTTTTTTCCAAGCCATACACATTGATGAACACCCCCTTAGAGGATTTTGACTTGATTCCACCATCGTCCATGAAGAGATACGTCAACGATCGTGCAGTAAAGGAGTGTTCCATCCATCGAGGCACGCACCGACCTTTCTCACCATAGAATTGCGTGTGATAGAAAAGAAGGGATGATGAGTACTTTGTAGAAAACCTCAAGTTGTGGCTGTGGCTTGCGGGGACAATTTTCCCAGGGGACCAGTCTTGGAAAACGTTGTGAAGATGCTCCACGTAGGCGTGCTTTGTAACAGATTGCTCAATTTTAAGCCTCGCCGATGTCCGGTTTGGGGCAAGTTCCATGTGAGCATCCCCAACAAGGATTCCTAGGAGAATTTCTTTCTGCTCTCTTGTCACAGAGACTTTATTTGGTTGTCGTGGCATAATTTTTGAGATTCCGTCTTCTGCTTGCTTAGTATTGCAGAGACGGCTGATGATCGCCCACCAGTTCAGACTCTATCATCATCCACGCTCTAGGGCATGGATGTCCGGCGTATAGTCGTTGAGGGGTTGCCTATGCAACTTCCCTGCTGATTGTCCGCACCAAGAGATTGTGACACCCATTTTATATAGTGATGTACTCTTGGATACTGCATCCCTTTCACTTGAGACGGTAACGGATGTCTCCAAGTGTAGAGAACGGAGGTCCCAGCATATAGCCAGATGCTTCCATCAACATTGCTGCTAATGAGCCCCAAATTTAAGGTGACCGCCCCAGTCAAACTGCCCACCTGAAACTGTCAAGCGTCCTGTTTCAAGGAACGCCATTAGAATTCTAGCCCCTCAAGAGTGGTCTCTCACTGATGGCTCCAGCCTTCCCGGAAGAAGACCTTCGACGCCTCCCACCTAGACTGCGCAAAAGGGGCCCAAACCCAACTCCAGGCTACAGTAAAGCTTCATAGGGTCTTTCTGTCCAGGTGTAGGAAGTCCGCATCTTCACGGACATGTCTATTTCACCGAGTCTCTCTCCGAGACAGTGCCCAGATCGTTACGCCTTTCGTGCGGGTCGGAACTTACCCGACAAGGAATTTCGCTACCTTAGGACCGTTATAGTTACGGCCGCCGTTCACCGGGGCTTCGGTTGTCAGCTTCTTCAAAGAATAACCAACTTCCTTCACCTTCCGGCACCGGGCAGGCGTCAGCCCCCATGGATCGTCTTACGACTTAGCGGAGACCTGTGTTTTTGGTAAACAGTCGCCTGGGCCTGGTCACTGCGGCCCTCCTTCGAGGGCACCCTTTCTCCCGAAGTTACGGGGCCATTTTGCCGAGTTCCTTAGAGAGAGTTATCTCGCGCCCCTTGGTATACTCTACCCACCTACCTGTGTCGGTTTCGGGTACAGGTTGCCTTCAATAACATAGTAGTACGAGCTTTTCTAGGAAGCTTGACGATGGAACGTGAGCACCACGCTACCCCCCACCCTGTGGTGGAAGGCAGTATGAGACCGTATCACGCCTCGGCTCCGGATAGTTTTTCTTCCACCCTTCAACGCCTCAAACGCTTTCGCCTACATCCAGTGTCGGCCACTTATCGCCTTCTTCGTCCCTCGGTACCAATTGAAGGCAAGTACAGGAATATTAACCTGTTTTCCATCGACGACGCCCTTCGGCCTGATCTTAGGTCCTGACTCACCCTCCCTGGACGAGCCTACGGAAGGAACCCTTAGGTTGTCGGGGCATTGGATTCTCACCAATGTTTGCGTTACTCAAGCCGACATTCTCACTTCCGCTTCGTCCACGTCGACTTTCGTCAACGCTTCACCCAAGGCGGAACGCTCCCCTACCGACATCGATCGATTCGATGTCCCACAGCTTCGGCAGACCGCTTAGTCCCGTCCATTTTCGGCGCAACAACGCTCTACCAGTGAGCTATTACGCACTCTTTAAAGGGTGGCTGCTTCTAAGCAAACCTCCTGGCTGTTTCAGCATTGTCACATCCTTTTCCACTTAGCGGTCATTTTGGGGCCTTAGCCGGTGATCTGGGCTGTTTCCCTCTTGACGATGGAGCTTATCCCCCACCGTCTCACTGCGCAACGGAAAAACATGCCTAGTATTCTTAGTTTGCCACGATTTGGTACCGCTCTCGCAGCCCGCACCGAAACAGTGCTTTACCCCTAGACAGTTCACCTTTTCGTTGCGCGCTGCGCCTCAACGCATTTCGGGGAGAACCAGCTAGCTCCGAGTTCGATTGGCATTTCACCCCTAACCACAACTCATCCCACGATTTTTCAACATCGATGAGTTCGGACTTCCACTTGGTGTTACCCAAGCTTCATCCTGGTCATGGTTAGATCACCCGGGTTCGGGTCCATAGGAGGTGACCATGTCGATGCCCTTTTCAGACTCGCCTTCGCTCCGGCTTCGGATCAATTCCTTAACCTCGCCACCCCCTATAAGTCGCCGGCTCATTCTTCCACAGGCACGCGGTCAGATTCTTCATCCTCCCACCGCTTGTCGGATGACGGTTTCATGTTCTATTTCACTCCCCTCGATGGGGTTCTTTTTCACCTTTCCCTCACGGTACTTCTTCACTATCGGTCACCCAGGAGTATTTAGCCTTACGAGGTGGTCCTCGCCAATTCACACGGGATTTCACGTGCCCCATGCTACTCGGGATAAGAGTAGATGTAGAACTTGATGCCTTCATGCCACTCATCTTTCAGGTACTGGACTTTCACCATCTATGGTGCAGGATTCAGCTGCTTCCCTTACATGAGTCAACGCCTATGAAGCACATCTCTTTCTCCTCCCATAACCCCAACCCCACGACGTGGGGTTGGTTTAGGCTGTTCCCGTTTCGCTCGCCGCTACTAAGGGAATCGCTGTTGCTTTCTTTTCCTCCGGCCACTAAGATGTTTCAATTCACCGGGTTCTCTCTTCTCCTTCCATGAATTTAAAGGAAAGTTCAAGGGGTTGTCCCATTGGGGAATCTCCGAATCGACGCTTGTTACCAGCTCCTCGAAGCATTTCGTCGGTTGCCACGCCCTTCATCGTCTCTGGGTGCCTAGGTATCCGCCGTCATCCTTACATTGTTTGACCTTCACGCTCCAATTTTATCTTACCCTCCAGGGGAAAGTCAACCCCCCTTCCATTCTGGATTTATCCCCATCCCCAAAGGGGAAACAGGGCATGCTCATCAGACTCAAAGGCTTGAAGACTGGCTTCCAAGTAGCTGACCTACCTGTGGAGGTAAGCGGGCTCGAACCGCTGACATCTGCCTTGCAAGGGCAGCGCTCTACCAACTGAGCTATACCCCCTACCTATTTTGTTTGAATATTCTCACGCAAGTATAATCGAGCCCATCAAGAAAAGCAACCCTTCTTCCAGTCTCTTCGAGTGTGAGTCCTTCGACCATTTTCAACCCTTCTTTGGCGGCTACGGAGAGCAGAAAGCTAGTTCGATGCATCAGCAAAGCTGAAGCCACCGGTCCATGAACAACGAAGGCCACCCACCTTGAAAAAAAAATTTGAATTCACCCTTTCCATCGTCTTGCTCACAGCAGGGAGCACGGTAGGTGCGGAGGCGAGAACGGGTGCTCGGTCTGAGTCGACCTCAGGGAGGAGAAGTATGGGCTATGCTAGATTTGAACCAGCGACCTCACCCTTATCAGGGGTGTGCTCTAACCAACTGAGCTAATAGCCCGCATCGAGAGATCGTTTCATTCTCAAAGCTCTTCCCTTTTCCCTTCCCCGAAGGGGAAGGGAAAGAGAATGGGAATCACTTTGATGAAGGTGATGCATCGATCTTTCTGGCGGTGCGCCATCAATTTTACTTCAACGGTGGAGGCAGCACTTCAACGGGGAGACACCTTTTTTTTTCACCATTGTAGGGATACATCTTTCAAAGACGATTGGAAGTGAGTTTATTTATGCACTAACTATAAAAGGTGAAAAAGGATTTGTCAACTGACCCCCCATCAGCGAAGCTAATTCAGCTTCGCTAAATACCTTTGGTGATGGCTTCGGCTTTCTCGATCAGGGAAGCTGAAGCCATCACCTTTGATCGAGAGAGGAAGATAGAGAAATTAAAAATTCATTTCGGCCAGCTGTACCTTCTCAAATTGTTTCTTTTTGAGAACCAAGAAAACTTGCGTCAAGACGACAAAGATAAAGAAAAGGAGAAGACCTTCCACCCGTGCCGGACTTTGAAGTACAATTTCTGTATCCTTTTGTCCAAATCCGCCCACGTTGGGATTATTGGTAAGCGGTTGATCCGCTTGAATTATCTGGTCGACTTTAACCAACAGAGAGGGGCCGGCTGGTATTTTTTCGATCACCTCTTCTCCGGCGGCGGTTTCAATAACTAATTCCACCCCGCCTTGCTCCGTAGGTTGAATTCGACGTATTCGTCCACCGATTGAAGCGTTGAAGACTGTGTTGTTACTCTTTGAACCGTCCGGATACACCTGCCCACGACCTCGATTTCCACCAACGTAAATGGGATATTTCAGAAAAGAGACTGTCTTATCCTTCGTTGGATCGGGTGAAAGAAGGGGAATAGTTATTTCACTATATTTCTTTCCTGGAACTGGACCCACGACAAGAATATTTTTCTTCTCCGGAGCATAGGGTTGAAAGTAGAGTTTTCCAACCTTTGTTTTCATCTCCTCTGGAATTAGCTCCTTAGGCGCCAATGAAAAACCGTCCGGCAAAATTACGACGGCTCCCACATTCAGCCCCCCTTTCTTCCCATTTCCTAACACCTGCGTGATCTGCTGGTCATACGGAATTTTTACAACCGCCTCGAAGACGGTGTTTGGCAAAACCGACTGAGGAACTTCGATGTCGACCCCCTTTTGAGCAAGATGGCAATTGGCGCAGACGATACGGCCATTGGCTTCTCGAGGATTGGCATAATTTTGTTGCGCAAAGATAGGATACGCCTCAACGCCGGCGGACCATTGGAGATTGAAGCAGAGAAATCCGACGATGGCAAAAAGGAGTCTTACCACCCGACTTCCAAATTTAAAAGTAACCATAAGGGAGTGGTTCCATTGAATAGACAAATTTTCTTCTCTAGCCAATACTACCCTAAAATGAGGAGAAAACAAGTCAAAGGTGATGGCTTCATCATCACCTTTATGGAGCAATCACCTTTCCTATCCCCATCTCCTTCCCAATTCCTTTCCCCTTCGGGGATGGGGAAGAGGATGGGGTGGAGATGAGGAAAGAAAAGGGAAAGGAATTGCATCGACGCTTCCCATCGTTTAGTATAGGCACGGAAAGAACAACATTTATAGACGCGCCGTCGGCCGTTGGTATGGTGGTCTCCACGTTCTGAGTCGATCAATCGGAGACCGATCGATGCGGAGCTGAGATCGAAGGATTCACTGAGGCGGGCAAGCAGTCTATCAGGCTGGTTTAAACCCAGCTGTGGAGTTGCCAGAGAGGTGGAAAAAAGAAGCAGAAAAAAAAAGTATGAACCAAGCAGTGGAACAAGCCCGACCAATCTTTCCCTTCACAGCCATTGTTGGTCAGGAAGAAATGAAATTAGCACTTATTTTAAACGTGATCGACCCAAAAATCGGTGGCGTCATGATTATGGGAGATCGTGGAACTGGAAAATCAACAACCGTTCGTGCTCTAGTCGATCTTTTGCCAGACATACAGGTGGTCGCTAACGACCCTTTTAACTCCGATCCAGACGATCCAGAACTAATGAGTCAAGAGGTTCGAGAAAAGAAGGAACAAAATCGATCAATCGACATTACGACTCGAAAAATTACGATGGTCGATCTGCCACTTGGCGCGACCGAAGATCGAGTCTGTGGAACAATAGACATCGAACGAGCGCTTACCGAAGGTGTCAAAGCTTTCGAACCAGGACTCTTAGCACGGGCGAATAGAGGTATACTTTACGTCGACGAAGTCAACCTATTAGATGATCATCTGGTCGATGTTTTATTAGATTCCGCAGCCTCAGGATGGAATACTGTAGAACGGGAAGGAATTTCGATCAGCCACCCTGCACGATTCATCTTGGTCGGTTCCGGCAACCCGGAGGAGGGGGAACTGCGGCCACAACTGCTGGATCGGTTCGGTATGCATGCCCAAGTCGGGACGGTCAAGGAGGCATCATTACGCGTCGACATTGTTCAACAGCGAGCTAAATTTGATCGCTCCCCCGTCGACTTTCGAACGACGTACGCCGAATCGCAAAGAGAATTGACCGAAAAAATCATGGCCGCCCGTAGTCGTCTTGCCGTCGTCGAGATCGACTATGAATCACGCGTTAAAATTTCGCAGATTTGTTCAGAACTGAACGTCGATGGTCTACGAGGAGACATCGTCACCAATCGAGCAAGCCAAGCCATTGCAGCTTTCGAGAATCGAAGTAGGGTGACACCCCATGATATTTTTCGTGTCATCCCACTCTGCTTACGACATCGACTCCGAAAAGACCCCCTAGAAGGAATCGACAGTGGAGACAAGGTTAGGGAAACTTTTCAAAGGGTGTTCGGTCTACATGCCCTTAACAATACCAATGCAGAGACAGGATGGGGAGAAAGCCTCTCTCCTTCTAATATACCGCCCGCGCGTGAATAAGCCCTCCCCGGTCTACTAGGACTTCGATCGATCGACTCGCGAAGCGAGCCGAAGCGAGACTCTCTCCCTCCTCGCTTCGCGAGAGGAGCGAGTCGATAACTAACGATCGAAGAGCAGGCAGATGGATGGCAGACCAATCGGCGCTTCCTAGAGATAGCTTGACTTGAAGAAAAAAGGCGCCTCACCCGATGGAAAGAATTGACAAGAGTTGAGGAGGGGGGATATACTTGAAAGAAAAATTGGCGGGCGTAGCCAAGTGGTAAGGCAGCAGACTGTGACTCTGCCACTCGCGGGTTCAAATCCCGTCGTTCGCCCAACGGTGGTCGATTCTTATCCACTTTTTCATCCTTTTCAGGGAAAGAGACGAAGATGGTCGACTGCCCTTTGACTCCTAAACCACCCTTCAGTGGAAACAGGAGTTTTCCCTAGATTGCGATGCTGATGCCCTTATTAAAGGTGATAAAGGTCAAGGCATAGCAAAGGTATCTTTCATGCCTTTCAAAAAGGTATTTTAGCTAGAGGAGAAAGGAAGAGTCGATACTGGCCGATTTCTAACCCTCTCCTTAATAAATTCGACAAGACAGATGGGTTCTTATTGGCGCAGAGGACGTCAACCTTAACCTGGTACCACTCTTCGCTTACTGAAAAGACTCCTTTTCGCTTCTTTGACCACCTTGGTTTCTTTGGTCGCTTAGTCGTGGTTTCAGTCGGATCGCTTTTCCAACTCGATCTCGTAAATAATATAATTTCGCTTTTCGAACCTTGGCTCGTCGAAGAATTTGGATCCCTTTCAAGGCAGGAGAATGAATCGTAAAAATCCGTTCAACTCCAATTCCTTGAAAAACTCGACGGACGGTAATGGTCGTATGGAGGCTAGCTCGATGCTGTGCGATGACCACCCCCTGATAGGGTTGTACGCGTGTCTTTTCTCCTTCCTGAATCAAAACACCCACTTTGACCGTGTCTCCAACGGAGATAGAAGGAAGGTTACCATTTTTGCATCGCGCCTCCAGTCTGTTGATTAGAGTGGTTAGTTTCATATTCATACACCTTTCTTGATGCTCCTTCATGACATCGATGAAGAGAAAAAAGTCTTTTCGCCATTTTATTGAACGCCTTCTTTGTTCTTTGGAGAAGGTCTCATCTCGACCGGCGGCATCACTTTTACCATTCCCATCCCTATCCCCATACCCTTCCCCGTACCCAAAGGGAAAGAGAAAGGGGAAGGTTATGCATCGGTTAAAACAGGAGCTTAGTTGATGACCCATCGATCCGGGGCATCGAGAGGTCTACCACCCATTATTGAAGAATGGTCGATACTAACCCTGCACCGACGGTTCGGCCCCCCTCTCGAATCGCGAACCGCATCCCCTTTTCGATGGCGATTGGTTGGATAAGTTCGACGACCATTTTAATACGATCGCCAGGCATAACCATTTGTGTAGGACTTCCATCGTCGGCCTTAAATGATTCAATCTTGCCGGTCACGTCGGTCGTTCGGACATAAAATTGTGGTCGATATCCTGGAAAAAAGGGCGTATGCCGTCCACCCTCCTCTTTGTTCAACACGTAGACCTGTGCTTCAAACTTAGTATGTGGCGTAATTGTACCAGGCTTCGCAAGTACCATTCCTCGCTGAATATCATTTTTTTGAATTCCTCGCAACAGAATGCCGACATTATCACCCGCGACGCTTTCATCGAGCGTTTTTTGAAACATTTCAAGCCCGGTGACAGTGGTCGATCGTGTCGATTCTAAGCCGACCACCTCGACCGTCTCACCCACCTTGACAGCTCCCCGCTCCACACGTCCAGTGGCCACTGTACCACGACCGGTTATCGAGAAGACATCCTCGACGGCCATTAAAAATGGTTTTTCTGTATCCCGTTTAGGCGTTGGAATGTAGGTATCGACCTGCCCCATGAGCGCATATATTTTATCGACCCATTTATTCTCACCATCTTTGATCTGTGGATTTTCTGTCAACGCCTCGAGCGCCATCAAAGCAGAGCCTGCGATGACTGGGATGTCATCCCCTGGAAATTCATAATTTTCTAAGGTTTCCCGCACCTCAAGTTCGACCAGTTCAAGAAGTTCTTGATCATCGACTTGATCCTCTTTATTTAAAAAGACAACAATGTTTGGGACTCCCACCTGCTTTGCCAACAAAATATGTTCTTTGGTCTGTGGCATTGGACCATCAGCACCGGAGACTACCAAAATAGCGCCATCCATCTGCGCTGCACCGGTGATCATATTTTTGACGTAGTCTGCGTGGCCAGGGCAATCGACGTGTGCGTAGTGGCGATGCTCCGTCTCATACTCGACATGGGCCGTGTTGATCGTAATGCCACGAGCCTTCTCTTCGGGAGCAGAATCAATGTCATCATATTTTCTTCCCTTCCCACCTCCTCGAGCCGCCAATGCCATCGTAATGGCTGCGGTCAAGGTCGTCTTTCCGTGGTCGACATGGCCGATCGTTCCGATATTGACATGTGGTTTTTTACGCTCAAACTTTTCACGCGCCATAGAGTCATGACTCCTCTTTTTCTAAAAGAGAATAGTATCGACCGTTTAGTTTTGATTTGAGAACTCCGCTCCGTCGATCGGCCTCGACTTCATAGGAAGCCGAGGCCGATCGACGGAGCGGAGGTCGCCAAAATTAGAACCGGTTCTTTGCGAAAGCTTTGTTCGCCTCCGCCATTCGATTCACCTCTTCTCGTTTTCGCATCGCGCTTCCCATTCTTTTAGAAGCGTCCAAAAGCTCATCGCGCAGCTTCAAAGCCATTGTCTTTCCAGATCGTTGTCGACACGCAGTCAATATCCACCGAATCGCCAGTGCGGTCCCTTGCTTAACTTCGACGGGTACCGGAACTTGATACGTTGAACCTCCTCGCCTCTTTGCTTTAACTTGCATCGTTGGCGTCACGTTGCGGATTGCCTCCTCTAAGAGAAGAAGCGGATCCCGCCTTGTCTCCTTTTCGAGCAACTCCATTGATCGATAACAGACTCGATACGCCAACGGCTTTTTCCCCTGCTTCATAAGTCGATTTACTACCATTTGCACCAGCGTACTCCCGTAGACGGGATCCGGGGATGATTCCATTTTTTTGGGGGGACGTCGACGAGCCATCAGTGGCCTCCATTCTTTGATCTTTGAATTGAAAAGTATGTATTCTTTATTTTATTTTGGTCGCTTGACGCCATATTTAGACCGACCTTGCGACCTGACCTTGACGGCCGCTGTGTCCAGTGTCCCTCGTACAATGTGATACCGGACTCCGGGCAAATCTTTGACCCTTCCACCACGAACCAATACTACGGAATGCTCTTGCAAATTGTGGCCAATACCAGGAATGTAGGCGGTCACTTCGAGACCAGTCGTTAATCGAACACGCGCCACCTTTCGAAGCGCCGAATTCGGTTTTTTGGGCGTCGTTGTATACACCCTTGTACAAACACCTCGCCTCTGGGGGCAAGATTTTAATGCAGGCGACTTTGTCTTATTGATTCTCTTCGCCCTGGCGGTTCGAACTAATTGTTGAATCGTAGGCATAGCATAAAGGAGGAACTCCCCCTCCAAAGGGTAAAGAACGTTGTTTTGGCGGGACATCAAAGCATCACCACCCCCCGATTCTATCTGCCGACCCTCCTTAGCAACGAGTAGCGAAACCTTCTACCGAGGGAGGATCGAGCATTTTTAGCAAGTGAAGGTCTTAAGGTCTCCCTCTTCCTCCAGTCTCGCTTCAGCAAAGGTGATAAGGACGGCCAAGAAAGAAACGCGAGATCTCTGTGGAATCCCAAATTAGGTCTCGCCAGTCAAGACTGCCGTTGATTGCCTTTCAGCCTTGTCAAGGGGGAAAGCAAAGGTTGAACTTCCCCAATAAAGGGGGTGTCAGAGGAAAGATGAAGGTGCGCAAGATGTCTCTTTTTAGTCTTTAATTTTTCCTTCATCGATCGAAAGAATATCATGCCTCTCCTTCTTATACAACCGATTCTAAGGCGTAGGGATTCTATATAATAATTTCCCATTCACTCAAAATAGGGGAGCGGGCTTTTTGCATCATTGAAGCTGAAGCAACAGGACTTTACGGTATGATGCGTCGCCAAGCACCGGTACTGCCTTTGGTATAAGCGAAGCCGACGTTCAGAGAAGGCTGCCCCCTAATTTTATTTTTGCCATTCAAATCACGACATCTTTACAGGACCCGATTCGGATCGGGAGACGCATGGAGAGAAAGATCCTCCGGTCGACCCGCCATTCAGAGTGACCGCCTCAATGTCGATACTTTTCTCTTATCCGTGGAGCGAGGAAGAGTGGATACTCTTTTCTGATTGAATGAGCGTCTTTTCTCCTGGTATATCGAAGAACCAAATCTTACATTCCCTCCCCCCTTCTGCTACCATTCCTTAGAATAGAGAAAATCGTTCTATAAGAAGGATTTTCTTCTCACGCCCTTTTTCAAGGCTTGACAGAGCCAAAAAAGAAAAATGGGAGTTCGATCGATTTCATTGAACGAGAGAGCGTTTCCGCGCTTCAACTTCGATGTGAGATCGTCATACTCCACACCAACCGTCTTCGATAATAGGAGGAAGCTCTAAGCAGTATGAACACAATGGTACCATTCATTTCAGTCTTCGATCTTTCGGAGGTCTCGGTTGGACAACATTTTTATTGGGAATTGGGGGGATATGAGCTCCATGGTCAAGTTTTATTAACTTCGTGGCTCGTTTTAAGCATAATCGCCGTCCTCGCCTTTCTAGGAAATTCAAATCTTAAAGTGAACGCGCCGGAAGGGGTACAAAACTTAACCGAATACATTACAGAGTTTATTCGAGATCTTGCAAAGACACAGATTGGGGAGGAAGAGTATATTGATTGGGTCCCTTTCCTAGGAACAATCTTTCTCTTCATCTTTGTTTCTAATTGGTCAGGAGCTCTCCTCCCATGGCGATTGATCGAACTCCCAAATGGTGAATTGGCGGCCCCCACCAATGACATCAATACTACCGTCGCTTTGGCTTTATTGACGTCGATCGCCTACTTCTACGCGGGATTACGGAAGAAAGGGGTGGGCTATTTTAAACGATACATCGAACCGGCTGCCTTTCTACTTCCCATCAATATCCTTGAAGATTTTACAAAGCCCTTGTCGCTTAGCTTTCGGCTCTTTGGAAATATTCTCGCCGATGAATTGGTTGTAGGTGTTTTAATTGCTTTAGTACCTTTGGTGGTTCCGATTCCATTAATGCTACTAGGTCTCTTTACGAGCGCTATTCAAGCGCTTGTCTTTGCAACCTTGGCGGGTGCCTACATCGGAGAATCATTAGAAGGGCATTAGACTTCGATCCACGTATGGCGATGTCGAATGGAGGTGGTCTTCAGCTTTGCTGATTAGCAAAGCTGAAGCCATTAGCTTGATCAAGATGATCCCCATCCCCTTCGGGGATTGGGGAGGGGATAAGATAGCGAAGCTGATGGGACGGAAGTGTTGGAGACGTTCTTGAGCAGTGATTTTACCCGTCCTTGAAAGAAGGGTTGGGCGAAAGTGAGGTCGAAATCGAAGTCTCGATCGATGCTGGGTCATCGACGACAGCCAGGGCCTTTCTACCCTGCGATGCGGCCTCTTCCACTTCGCTCCGGTCGAAGGAGGAGAGCGGGCAAAGGAGACGATCATTAGATTGTCGGGTCGACCATCAATCTCCCCCGATCAGCCTCCGACCCGGAGAAGCGTTGCCGTCTCGGATGGAACGTCGCATTGCGCTCCCTTCAATTCGATGGTATCGTTCTCCGTAAGAAAAGGAGGCTCGCCTCGCTTTATGGAAGGCCTCTATGAGACCTTTCCAAAGCGATCTTGGAGGAGAGAGTGACTCGAGATCGGGAAAGACTCGTCTTCTCGTCCGGTGAGACACCAGATCGGTTTTCGACCCATTCTATTTCTATTTTGGTACTTTAAACATCGGAGAAACTACGTATGAACCCACTTGTTGCTGCTGCATCCGTTATCGCTGCTGGATTGGCCGTTGGCCTTGCTGCCATTGGACCGGGAATGGGACAAGGAACTGCGGCAGGATATGCTGTAGAAGGGATCGCAAGACAACCCGAGGCGGAAGGGAAGATTCGAGGTGCGTTGCTATTAAGTTTTGCCTTCATGGAATCGTTAACGATCTATGGATTAGTGGTTGCTTTGGCATTGCTCTTTGCAAACCCCTTTGCGTCGTAGGGCGGGCAATTCGATCCCTTCTTTCGGCATCACCTTCGGTGAATCACCTTTACCTTCGGCAAAGGTGATGCCCAAGGTATGCACCCAATTCCTTGGGGCATACAAACAGAATCGAAGTCGAGTCCACATGGAGGGTAGTATGAAAGGATTGATTTTCCTTGCTTCGTCTTTGTCGCAGGGTGAAGGGTTTGGGTTGAATGGAAACATTCTAGAAACAAATATTATTAATTTGTCGGTGGTGGTTGCCATCGTCGTCTCCTTTGGGGGGGACGCGCTACGCACCCTTTTAGAAAATCGTCGGCAATCGATCCTTACCACCCTTCAGGAAGCGGATCGAAGAGCTAAGGAGGCGGAGCAAAAAGTACTGGAGGCGAAGAGTCGTCTTGAAATGGCGCAAAGACGTGGGGAGGAAATCCGTCACCAAGGACAGGAGACAGCCGAAAGAGAGCGACTGGACTCGATCACACAAACCGACAAAGATCTGCGACGTCTCGAAGAAGGAAGGCAGGAGCTGGTACAGCTTCAACGTCAGCGAGCCATCAGACAGGTTTGTCAGCGAGTGATCACGCGAGCGTTGGGTCAGGTGAGACAAAAATTGGATCATCGCTTAGATGCGGCCCTTCATCAATCGGTCAACTATTTCATTATTGTGTTGTTTTCCAATGATGCTTGCTGGGGTGGAGAAAAAACATTCTACCTTCCTTCTTGGAATGTTGCCTCAAAGTGAGCAAGCAAACTATCCACCTGTTCACCTTCGTTCTTCTTGGGGAGTATCGCATAACCTTTACCACCCCCTTCCCCATCTCCGAAGGGGATGGGGAAGGGGATGGAGAATAGAAGGGGATGGGGAAGAGAAGGGCAAAGGTAATGCAGGGCGGCAGCAAGACGCGGAGGGAAGGCGGTCTTCACTCTCGCTGATTCAGCTTCGCTGATGAGGTGTGTTGAGTGGCATGCCTGCTTAAGATCGTGACCCCCTTTTTCGGACTCCATCGACGCGTCCTTTTAGACTTGGCCTGGGTAAGGCGAGGAGGATGCGTCAGTCATTAGCTTCGCTGACGCCTCCCTTTGCTTTCCCTGAGGTGATTACCGAAAGTAATCTGTTTCAATACCATCGTCCTTCGTCTCGATATAAATTGTGGGGAGTATCCGAATGGTGAAAATTCGACCAGATGAGATTAGTAGCATTATTCGGCAACAGATTGAACAGTATAATGCAGAAATCAAGGCGGTCAATGTCGGAACCGTCTTTCAAGTTGGGGATGGGATCGCCAGAATCTATGGTTTAGAGAAAGTGATGGCGGGTGAACTTCTCGAATTTGAGGACGGAACGATCGGCATCGCGCTTAACTTGGAAACGAAGAATGTCGGCGCCGTATTGATGGGTCAAGGGTTGACCGTCCAAGAAGGAACCTCCGTGCGAGCGACCGGAAAGATTGCTCAAATACCGGTAGGTGAAGGCTATTTAGGTCGCGTCGTTAACTCCTTGGCTCGACCCATCGATGGCCGGGGTGAAATATCAACCTCTGAAACACGATTGATCGAATCCGGTGCTCCTGGCATCATCGCCCGTCGTTCCGTCCATGAACCACTCCAGACCGGCCTTTTGGCGGTCGATGCGATGATTCCAATCGGACGCGGACAACGCGAATTGATTATCGGAGATCGACAAACCGGGAAGACGGCCGTAGCCATCGACACAATTCTGAATCAACGAGGAAAGGATGTCATCTGCGTTTATGTTGCCATTGGCCAAAAGGCTTCCTCCATCGCCCAAGTGGTAAGCACGCTCCAGGAACGAGGCGCTATGGAGTATACGATCATCGTCGCAGCGACTGCAGATTCCCCCGCAACATTGCAATACCTTGCTCCTTATACCGGTGCCGCCCTTGCTGAATATTTCATGTACAACGGACGTCACACGTTGGCCATCTACGATGATCTTTCAAAGCAAGCGCAAGCATATCGAGAGATGTCACTGCTTCTCCGGCGTCCTCCTGGGCGTGAAGCCTATCCGGGCGACGTCTTTTATCTCCACTCTCGACTTCTTGAAAGAGCGGCCAAACTAAGCGACACCTTGGGGGGTGGAAGCATGACTGCCCTTCCCATCGTCGAAACACAAGAGGGGGACGTTTCCGCCTACATTCCAACAAATGTGATTTCAATCACCGATGGGCAAATTTTTCTATCGGCCGACATCTTTAACGCCGGCATTCGACCAGCCATCAACGTTGGTATCTCCGTGTCACGGGTTGGATCGGCGGCTCAGCCTAAGGCGATGAAGCAGGTGGCAGGGAAATTAAAACTTGAGCTGGCACAGTTTGCTGAACTGGAGGCCTTTGCCCAATTTGCTTCCGACCTGGATCAGGCAACCCAAAATCAACTTGCGCGCGGACAACGGCTTCGAGAACTTTTAAAGCAGGCGCAAGCATCTCCGCTTTCGGTCGAAGATCAAGTAGCCAGCATCTTTTCTGGAACGAATGGGTATCTTGATAAAGTACCTGTCGATCAGGTCCGTGCCTTCCTCATTGGCCTACGTCAGTTTTTGGGGACAAAGAAATCGCAGTATGGAGAGATCATTCGCTCTACCAACGTGTTCACCGAGGAAGCGCAAACTCTCTTGAAAGAGGCCATTGCTGACTTCTCGGAAGAATTTTTGGCCACCGCCAAGTAACCACTACTCTTGAGTGGGCTCGCTTCACCAAAGGTTATGATGGAGCAATCACCTTTCCTATCCCCATCCCCTTCCCCAAAGGGGATGGGGAAGGCAAAGGTGATGATTAAAGGCGATGCGACATGTCGACCTCCCCTTTTTCTAACTCAACTAGACTCCTTCGCTTTTGCTCAACCCATGCCTTGCTTCACCAAAGGCGATGCGACCTCCCTTTTTTTTGCAAAGGGGTGGTCGGTGGAGAAGTCGCATCACCAAAAGTGATGTGAGGGCAAAAGGCGTCTCGAGAAAGGCAGTCGAAACGACCATTAAAAAGAGAATTCTTTTTGAATGATGTCGAGTCGAAACCCTTGCTTTGATATACTAAAAACCATTCGTCCCCTCCCCATCAGCGAAGCTCAAGCCATCACTTGATAAAGCCATCACCTTTACCATCCCTATCCCCATCACCTTATCCCCTCTCCTTTCCTCTTCCCCTTCCCGAACGAGGATGGAGATGGGGATGACGAAGAGGTAGGATCGAAGCGCGTCTCTCAACACGCGTGAGAGACGCATTCAGGAGATGGAAAGTTGTTTTCCTTGGAGAGACAGTATGATGTTCTTACTTGCAAAATTACCCGAAGCGTATGCACCATTCGACCCCATCGTCGATGTGCTACCGATTATTCCTGTGTTATTCATCCTTTTGGCCTTCGTATGGCAGGCGGCCGTCAGCTTTCGATAAATTTTTTAGGGTGCAGCTGCCTCACCCGACGGGTCGAAGGTGTCCGCTTCGATGGTCGGATTGACCGATCCTCGTTTTTTTGCTGAAAAACGGGTGCAAAGACGGATCTTTGGTCTTCAACAATTTCTCATTTTTTCAAATGGAAGATCTCTTCTTTCCTTTCCCCCCCTACTATCCCTTCGGAGAAGTTTCCGATTCTCCGAAGAAACAGTGATTGAGAAGTATTCCCTATGCCCATCTCTGACAGTCAAGTTTTTATTGGACTTTTTGCGGCTTTGCTGGCCGGCATATTGGCGATTCGCTTAGGCATTGAACTCTACGCATAGGCGCGTCACGAGCGATGCGGGTGCGGGTCTTCTCCCTCTTCGGTTCATAACCTTTGCCCTTCGGGCAACAGTTATGGAGGCGAAGGGAGCCTAAAAATGGCTTGGTATACCCCTTTGTTTCAAGAAGTCGGTGAAGAGGTCGACACCCCTCCCATCATCAAAAAGCAATGCCGTGCGTCGATGCTGTTTTCACCAAGGAAAAAATATGAACTTTGAAATCGTGTTTCAATTGCTCGCTCTCTTTTTTATTTTGGCTGCTGGCCCACTTGTGATCGTCCTTTTGGCGGCTCGAAGCGGTAATTTATAATCTTCCATGGGTGTTCCCAAAGCCTTCGGTAAAGGGAAAATCTTTCTACTCCAGATACATGGAAAGAGCCCTTGGTTCGCAAAAAAGGAAGTCTTCCCAGCGTGTCCAAGGAAAGAAATACAAATCTCCTTTTTTCCCTTTCTTCTCAACACGCCCTGTAGGACTCGAACCTACGACAACAGGTTTTGGAAACCTGCGCTCTACCAACTGAACTAAGGACGTTTTTAAAGGGGAGTGACCTGGTTTTTCCAGTCCTTTGTCTCCTCCCCTTTGAGGGGGAGACGAAGGGAGGTGGATAGGGATGACAGGATTCGAACCTGCGACCTCCTGTTCCCAAAACAGGAGCGCTACCAAACTGCGCTACACCCCTCCACCTTTCTTTAGTCTACCTTTTTTTTTTTCTCTTGGCAAGCCGCCCTTCTCATCAGCTTTGGTGAAGGCTGGTGACGGTCATCTCGATAAAACGGTGTCCCGCCGTGGCAGCAAGCTTGAGAGACGAGTGGAGTCATGATGAAGCCTGCCTATCCTTTCCGTCTTGACCAGGAAGAAGGCAGGGTTTCTTGTTTTTACCCCTCAAATCACCTTTTTTTTGTTGGTATCAGTGGTCTCATGGTAGAATTGAAAGAAAAAAGTGTCTTTTAATTTCACGAAAGCTCCCTCTCAAGTCGAGACGATGTCTTTTTGTTGGAGTCGGAAAAGTTTACCAAAGGTAATGAAGCTATCACCTTTACCATCCCCATACCCATCCCCTTCCCTAAAGGGAAGGGAATAGAGAAGGTAAAGGGGAAGGCAAAAGCATCACTTGGGCATCGCTTCGCAAAACGAAGTCGATGACCTAAAGAGAGATCGGTTTTCAAAATAGAGGAGAGATAAACTGTATGAAAAATTTTACCACCTATCTATCGACCGCACCGGTCGTTGCTTTGATCTGGTTCACCTTCACTGCAGGGTTACTGATCGAAGTGAATCGTTTCTTTCCCGACCCCTTAGTTTTCTCCTTTTAGGAAGAAAAAAATTCTTCCTACCAGCCTTTTCTCAGAAAGATGCAAAGCATCTCCTCGATGGATGCAGAAGAGATGTCGGTCTTCAAGCCATCTTCGCTCTGCATGGGTGGGTTTTATGATGCATTTCATGCAGGCTGATCGACGTCCTCTGCCCCCAGCCTTAGGTTGGGGTTGAAAGAAGCAAAAAGGATTGACACGGATGGTCAAGATAAGGTATGCTATGTATCATTCTCGAGCCTTGATATTGCTCTAGAAAAAAAAGTTATCCATTTCTCCTCTCCCATCATTGACACTGCCAATCCTCTTCGCTCTGCTGGAGAGAAGGTAACAAGCCCCCATCGTCTAGAGGCCGAGGACATCTCCCTTTCACGGAGGAAACGGGGATTCGAATTCCCCTGGGGGTAAGGGTAAGGTCTGCCACGAAGAAAGTAAAAGTGCGGGATAGAGCAGCCTGGTAGCTCGCAAGGCTCATAATCTTGAGGTCGTAGGTTCGAATCCTGCTCCCGCTAAATAATTTCCTTTACCTTAACAAGCGAAGATAAAATCTCACCTTTTCTCTCTTTGAAAGAATCGAGGGTGAGACCAAAGCTCAGAGATCCTTGATCTCTACAAATTGAAAGAAGTTTTTTTCGCATTGGCCCCACTCCTCGGGGGTTCCTAAAAGAAAAAAATCTTTTTTTTTCTTTTCAATTTACATATCCTCGAGCAAGACTTGCTTGGACACCCTTTGAAAATTGTGATGCAACCCCATCCTCATTCCTATCCCCTTCCCATCTCCAAAGGGCAAGGGAATGGCAAGGGGGAGAGAAAGGTAATGATTAAAAGTCATGAGGCGAGACGTCATCGACACATTTTTATGCTTTTTCAACGTTGGGAAGCTTAATAATGTATTAAGTATATACATGATTCTTAAACTTGTGTCGATGGGCTGTTTGAGATATAGTAATTTCTAGCAAGGTAAAAAGTTGTTTGTATTCACATTTGGCGACCCTCGAGGTGGGTCGACAATGGTTTTTTATTTGTCTGCTCTAGAGAATGAAAGGCATTGTCTTCGACCCATCAACGCAGCGTGTTGGATGGTCTACGATCTATCAATCAGTCATAGATCTATTCACTTCGTCACGTGGTTTACAATCCATTTATTTTGTGGAACCAAGAGTTGGCCCCTTAGCCGCAAGGGGTCACTTGAGGTACTTTTTCTTGATATTTTTACTATGACTGCTATTTTAGAAAGACGCGAAAGCGCAACTCTTTGGTCTCGCTTCTGCGAATGGGTAACTAGCACTGAAAACCGTCTATACATCGGATGGTTTGGTGTTCTTATGATCCCAACTCTTTTAACTGCAACTTCAGTTTTCATCATCGCGTTCATCGCTGCTCCTCCGGTTGACATCGATGGGATTCGTGAGCCTGTTTCTGGTTCTCTTCTATACGGAAACAACATCATCTCTGGTGCAGTAGTTCCTACTTCAAACGCAATTGGTCTGCACTTTTACCCAATTTGGGAAGCTGCGTCATTGGACGAATGGCTTTACAACGGTGGTCCTTACCAACTAATCGTTTGTCACTTTTTTCTAGGAATCTGCTGCTACATGGGTCGTGAATGGGAACTTTCATTCCGTCTTGGTATGCGTCCATGGATCGCTGTAGCTTACTCTGCACCAGTTGCAGCTGCTACTGCTGTATTCATCATTTACCCAATCGGACAAGGTTCATTCTCAGATGGGATGCCTCTAGGTATTTCTGGAACGTTCAACTTCATGATCGTCTTCCAAGCTGAGCACAACATTCTTATGCACCCATTCCACATGCTTGGTGTTGCTGGTGTATTCGGTGGATCTCTTTTCTCTGCAATGCACGGTTCACTTGTAACATCGTCACTGATTCGTGAAACTACTGAAAACGAATCTGCGAACGCTGGATACAAATTTGGACAAGAAGAAGAAACATACAACATTGTAGCTGCTCACGGTTACTTTGGTCGTCTAATCTTCCAATACGCTTCATTCAACAACTCTCGTTCTTTACACTTCTTCTTGGCTGCTTGGCCTGTAGTTGGTATCTGGTTCACTGCACTTGGTATCTCAACTATGGCGTTCAACCTAAACGGATTCAACTTCAACCAATCGGTTGTTGATTCTCAAGGTCGTGTAATCAACACATGGGGTGACATCATCAACCGTGCTAACCTAGGTATGGAAGTAATGCACGAGCGTAACGCTCACAACTTCCCACTAGACTTAGCATCTGTGGAAGCTCCTTCGATCAACGGATAATATCACTGAAGTCGTTCTAGTAAAAAGCTTCTCATCTCTCCATCCCATCGTGGATGGAGGTGGGAAGAGAGACTCTCGATCTTTCTTTGTACGCTCACGACCACTAGATTTCCAAAGTTCACACAAATTGTGGCCCTTACAACTCGTTCAGCTTTTTGTGAAATTGAATCCAATTTAGTATACAAGTGGTAATTACAACCATACGGAAGGGTCATATCTTATCCAGGTTGTTCCTTGTCTTACTATTTTTATTCTAAAATAAAAATAAGCGTGGTGCCTATACTGCCAACTAAAAGTGAGGGCCGCTGTGTTCCTCTTTTCTAAATAAGTAGTGTTTTTAGTGCCATTGGTGCTACTAGGATCAAAGTGACCCTGAATCAGGGTGTAAATGTAAGGAAACATCAAGATCTACGCGACGGCCGAGGGTTTAAAATTCCCACGTTCTTACTGTTTTTACTTTCTTTGTTGCCATCAGCTGTTTTTGGCGGTCCTTGCATTCTAACTGATCAGTACCCCGACCCTGGTACCCCCCAAAGAAGGGGGATAAAAAGGCCGAGCGAAGTAAAAAGCATATGAAAAAAAAAGTGGTAGACCTTGCAGGCCGATAAAGAGGGTAGACGTACTGGGTGATGTCCGGGTGGATATGACCAATTTTACAAGCCATTTTGACTTATTCATCTTGCTTGCTTTTCGTTGACTTAACCTTTTGCTGTATAGGCTGGTGTAGCATTTTCACGATTTTTTGCAATGTGACCTGAAATTGTTCAGCATAAGCTATAGCCTCAATTAATAAAATTTCAAGTTCCTTTGAAGCTTCTTCAGAAAGCTTCATATTAGATGTTATCAGCATAGACAGATAGTTCGGCAGTTGCTTTATACATGAACTGTTGGCTCCACTTTTGTTTTTTAACAAACGGAACATTTCGATGATCAGTTTTTTGTTATCCATAAGTTCTCGTTGATGGGGATGGGAAGAAGAAATTAATTGCTTTACCCGATGGATAGCATCACCTTTTCCTTCCCTTTTGGGGATGGGGATGGCAAAAATAAAGCTTTATTATTATAAATTCGTTATGAAAAAAAAGAGGCTGTCATTCTTTCAGAGAAAAGGAAATTGGGCTGCCTTCCCTCGAAGATCGGAACGGAAAAAGCCTCCTCTTAGTAAAACTCGACCGTGAGTCTTCAGTTTTACTGAAAAGCGAAGCTAATCAGCGAAGCTTCTCAGCAAAGCTGAAGGAAGAGAATAGGAAGACTCGCGGCCACGATCAGACAAAAACACCTCATTGTGAGGCGCGTCTTCGATCTCCTCCCTTTCACTCGTTTCCTTTTCGACCCATCTGCTTGGTCCATTGATCTGCGATCCATCGATGCCACAACCTTCATCAGCTTCGCTCATCAGCGAAGTTGATCAGCTTCGCTCATTCCTTTTTAAGACAAAGGAGGAGTTTATTGACTCACGCTGCGAGTGGCCTTCTTCCGGTTGAACTTTGTTTTGGCAGAAAAGAAGGGAGCTCGAATTAACCATCCCTTCTTAACCCCCCCCTAATCATTGGGATTTCTCGCAGGGTCATTTGAGAGGAAGCCGAAGAGAAACAAAGAAACAAAGAAGGTTACGACGGTGTAAACGAAGATCTTTAATGTCAGCATACATCTTGAAGGGTACGAAAAATAGGCTACCGAGCGCCCGCTATTATACCATACCCCCTTCTCCGTTTCGCTGCCGGCCTCGACTTTGAGAAGGGGGAAGCGAAGGGTATTCTCATTGAAACCATCCATAACTATGAAGCCCCGTCCCGAGGAGATTGACTCCGAGATAGCAAATCCAGAGGACAAAAAAGCCAATCGTCGCGATGACGGCAGGCTTCGTCCCGCTCCAATTTTTGGTGAATCGTGTATGAAAATAGATGGCGAAAACTAACCAGGTAATCAGCGCCCATGTCTCCTTCGGATCCCAACTCCAATAAGACCCCCATGCTTCATTAGCCCAGACGGCTCCGGACAAAATCCCAACCGTAAGGAGCGGAAAGCCTAGCCCTAGAGTACGATAACTTAAATTATCCAGCCTTGTAGCTAAGGCAGGCTGGGAACTTTGTTTGATCGAAGGAGCCTCCCGCTGCTCAAGGCGAGCCGGCCGAAAAAGCATGGTGCCATTCTCCGAAGCAAGCAAGGAAGAGACGGATAAGTCGGATGTCGAGATGCTTGCCACGGTTGAGGTGGGATCTATGTTGATCACCTTCCTCTTCCCCAAAGGGGATGGGGAAGAGGAAGGTGATGCCGGCTCTGGGCGTGATTCGCAAGACTGGACAATTAAAAAAGCCATGCTCAGCAGACACCCGACCATTAGCGCAGCATAGCTGACGATCATAGTCGTCACATGCATCATTAACCAGTTGGATTGGAGGGCAGGAACGAGACCGGTCGCTCGTTGCATCTCCGGGGGCAGAGTAAAGGTGGCGAAGGCATTCGTAAAAAGAGCCATCGGTGTCGTGAGAAGTCCAAGAAAAGGGAGATCGCTGTTTCTTTCCAAAAAAAGATGAAGGGCGGTAAAGCTCCAGGAAAGAAAAAGTAATGATTCATACAAATTGCTGAGCGGGAAATGGCCCGCCGTCACCCATCGGCCCAGAAGAAGAAGGGTAAGAGCCACATTGGCGATCCACATTCCAAGACGACCAATGATAGGATGAAAAAAGAAAGTTGCGTCTCCCCAATGAAAGAGGAGGAGAACAAGAAGTGAAGCGAAAGAGACGTTTTGTAGAAAGTGATCGAAGTCAAAGGCTATCATGTGATTAAATAAGTAAAGAGAAAGAAAAGAAACCGATCGACGGAAGGAGTTTCCTCCATCAGCGAAGCTGAAGCCTCAAGGTGATGATTAAAAATGATGCCCTTCCCCTTCCTTTTTGGGGATAAGGATGGGGATAAGGATGGGAAGGCAAGGGCTCTACGGTCGACATGGAAAAAAAAGAAGACCTTACCACTCTGCTCCTTGGTTAAAAATCTCCATGCTGACGAGACGTCCTCCCAGACACCACCTCCACTTGACGACACGACATAACATTAATAAGTTTCACATGTCTTTGTTTTTTTTCTTATTTGATGTAAGATACTGTCATCGACATAAAGACCCGAAGCATCACGTCGATGGGAGGGGAAACTGTGTTCAGGAGGAGACGCAATGAAATTAGCTATCTATGGTAAGGGTGGGATAGGAAAGTCGACAACGAGTTGTAACATTTCAATCGCCTTGGCAAGGCGTGGAAAAAGGGTGCTCCAAATCGGCTGCGATCCAAAGCATGACAGTACCTTTACCCTGACAGGGTTCCTAATTCCAACGATCATCGATACGCTCCAAGCAAAGGATTATCATTACGAGGATGTTTGGCCGGAGGATGTGATCTACCAAGGGTATGGGGGCGTCGATTGTGTCGAGGCTGGTGGTCCACCGGCGGGTGCCGGCTGTGGAGGATATGTTGTCGGGGAGACGGTTAAGTTATTAAAGGAGTTAAATGCCTTCTATGAATACGATGTTATTCTCTTCGACGTGTTGGGCGATGTTGTCTGTGGAGGATTTGCTGCCCCCCTCAATTATGCCGACTATTGCATTATCATCACTGACAACGGCTTTGATGCGCTCTTTGCTGCCAATCGGATTGTCGCCTCGGTTCGTGAAAAAGCACGTACCCACCCCCTTCGAGTCGCTGGATTGGTAGGAAACAGGACGGGCAAGAGAGATTTGATTGACAAGTATGTCGAAGCCTGTCCGATGCCGGTCTTGGAGGTCTTGCCGTTGATCGAGGATATTCGAGTCTCTCGCGTCAAAGGAAAAACGTTGTTTGAGATGGCCGAATCGGAGACCGGTCTGGAGTACGTGTGTGACTTTTATCTTAACATTGCGGATCAACTACTAGCTCAACCTGAAGGGGTCGTTCCGCATGAATTGCCGGATCGCGACCTTTTTACCCTGCTGTCCGATTTTTATTTAAATCCACAGCAGAGACCGACCGAGCAGGTCACCGAGGAGTTGGATTTTATGATGATTTAGCCGCCCTCCCCTCTCCCTTCCCCACCCCCAAAAGTGATGGGAAAGGGGATGGGAATGGGGAAGGAGATGGGGAAGTCGGCATTACCAACGGTGAACACCCTTGCTTCGCAGCACCCCTTAGTGAAAACGAAGGAGGAGGGGTGAATGAAAGTATAAAATATGGGGAGAGAAATGTCTACATCGATGTCTGAGACATTGGCCTTTGAGTGCGAGACGGGAAATTATCATACCTTTTGTCCTATTAGTTGCGTTGCCTGGTTATATCAAAAGATTGAGGATAGCTTTTTTCTCGTCGTTGGCACAAAGACGTGTGGTTATTTTTTGCAAAACGCATTGGGTGTCATGATCTTTGCCGAACCACGGTATGCGATGGCAGAATTAGAGGAGGGTGACATCTCGGCGCAATTGAATGATTATACGGAGCTGAAACGGCTCTGCCTTCAAATCAAACAGGATCGAAACCCCAGCGTTATTGTTTGGATTGGAACGTGCACGACCGAAATCATTAAAATGGATTTGGAAGGAATGGCACCACGGCTGGAGTCAGAGCTTGGAATTCCCATCGTCGTGGCACGAGCAAACGGGCTCGATTACGCCTTTACACAGGGAGAGGACACCGTCCTGGCCGCCATGGCGCATCGTTGCCCCACTCGGCGGACCAGTAAGACCCTCCATGGGGAGGAGGAGATGCCGAGTCGACCTTCACTTCTCGATACGATATTAAAATTGGGATCGAACACATCGACGTCCTCTTCGAAGGGGGCGGGTCCAGCTCACCCCCCCTTGGTTCTCTTTGGGTCGTTGCCAAGTACCGTTGCGACTCAATTAAGCATGGAACTGAAAAAACAGGGGATTACGGTCTCAGGCTGGCTTCCATCACAACGGTACACCGACTTGCCGGCCCTCAATGAGGACGTCTACGTCTGTGGAGTCAACCCGTTCCTTAGTCGAACCGCCACGACATTGATGCGCCGTCGACGATGTAAGTTGATCGGCGCGCCCTTCCCGATCGGAGCCGACGGAACGAGGGCGTGGATCGAAAAGATCTGTTCCGTCCTTGGTGTCATTCCACGGGGGCTAGAGGAACGTGAAAGACTAATCTGGAATGGATTGGAGGAATACCTTGCATTAGTTCAAGGCAAGTCGGTCTTTTTCATGGGTGATAACCTGTTGGAGGTCTCCCTTGCTCGCTTTCTGATTCGGTGTGGAATGATCGTTTACGAGATTGGAATTCCATATATGGATCGCCGATTTCAAGCAGCCGAGCTTGCTCTTCTCGAAAAAACGTGCCATGAAATGAATGTCCCCATTCCTCGCATAGTGGAAAAGCCGGACAATTATCATCAGGTACAGCGGATTCGAGAGCTCCAACCTGACTTAGCGATAACCGGCATGGCGCACGCTAATCCGCTGGAAGCCCGTGGCATCAGCACAAAGTGGTCAGTTGAGTTTACCTTCGCTCAAATTCATGGCTTTACTAATTCACGCGATATCCTCGAATTGGTAACACGCCCATTGCGACGAAATCGGTCGTTGCAAGGGTTGGGATGGACCTCTCTTGTGAAGTCGGCTCCCTGATCGCTTCGAAGGAGCACCTCTTCGATGACAGCCACGTCGAGGCCGACTCACTTTCCTTTCGGGTTCGAAGGGGGAAACCTTTCCATGCCATGCCTTGCCTTCGGCAAGGCATGGCAAGGTATGGAAGAGCTCCTTGTGACTTTTTTTTGTTCAGCATGGTCGATTCCTATGACACCGACGTTATTCGTCGGTATATTATTTCCGGATCTCGAAGGTTTAGTAATTATTGGTGGGGAACAATACTTTCTTTTGGTGGCTTCGGTTTCCTCTTGACGGGCTTTTCGAGTTACCTGGGACGAGACGTCCTTCCTTTAATTCAATCAAAAAATATACTCTTTTTTCCGCAAGGATTGGTGATGTCCTTTTACGGCGTTCTCGCCCTTCTCCTTGGCGTTTATGTCTGGTTCACGCTGCTCTGGAGCGTTGGAGGCGGGTTCAATGAATTTAATAGGGAGGCGGGGTCGGTACGCATCTTTCGATGGGGATTCCCTGGAAAAAACCGTCGCATCGACATCTCCTACCCAATGAGCGACGTCGAAGGCATTAAGGTCGAATGGAAGGAGGGGGTAAACCCTCGTCGAACCCTCTATATGCGAATACGGGGAGATCGTGAAATTCCTCTGACCCGGGTTGGAGACCCGACCACATTGGAACAGATTGAAGGGCAGGCCGCAGAACTAGCGAAATTTTTACACGTCTCTTTGGAGATGCCTTCCTGATCAGGACTTCCCCTATCACCTTCAGTGAACATCTTTGGCTTGGGAGAACCCAAAGGCCACCAATTGCAATCCCGACTTTAACCCGTGTCGAGGCATCGAGATAGAGCCGCCAAGTCCGTCTCTTTGAAACCGGCTTCTTGTCTCCACGTCGAAGGGGGCGCAGATCGATCTGCCGCTTCACCTACCGGCTCTAGATCGGCATCGAGACCACCCATCGCAGATAGGTCCCCTCCAGTAGAGGGGTGGCTCTTCTTTATGATATAATGGTGGTACTCTTTAAAAAGAAAGAAAGGAAATCAATTTTTTACCCCCTCTAGGATAATTTATGGGATTACCTTGGTATCGTGTCCATACTGTAGTGTTAAACGATCCGGGTCGTTTAATTGCAGTTCATTTAATGCACACATCACTTGTTTCGGGATGGGCAGGCTCGATGGCCTTCTACGAGATCACTGTCTTCGATCCATCCGATCCAGTGCTGAACCCGATGTGGCGTCAAGGGATGTTTGTTCTTCCCTTTATGACTCGATTAGGGATCACCGAATCATGGGGAAACTGGACGATCAGCGGAGAGACAGCGACCAATCCAGGTATTTGGACGTATGAAGGCGTTGCGACTGCGCACATTCTGCTTTCGGGTGCCTTGTTTATGGCGGCCATTTGGCATTGGGTTTTTTGGGATTTAGAACTCTTTCGTGATCCACGAACACAGAACCCGGCCTTGGACCTTCCAAAAATATTTGGGATTCACCTCTTTCTTTCTGGCCTTGCTTGCTTCGGATTTGGTGCATTTCATGTGACAGGACTGTTTGGTCCTGGCATCTGGGTATCCGATCCATATGGAATTACGGGCAGCGTACAGCCAGTGGCCCCTTCATGGGGTGCAGAAGGGTTTGATCCATATAATCCAGGAGGAATTGCATCCCACCACATGGCGGCCGGCATTTTAGGTGTCTTGGCAGGCCTTTTTCACCTCTGTGTTCGCCCATCGCAACGTCTCTACAATGGGCTACGAATGGGTAACATAGAAACCGTCCTTTCGAGCAGTATCGCTGCCGTCTTTTGGGCGGCCTTCGTCGTGGCGGGAACGATGTGGTATGGATCGGCTACAACTCCCATCGAATTGTATGGACCGACCCGCTACCAATGGGATTTGGGCTTCTTTCAACAGGAGATTGAACGACGCGTTCAGGCTGGTCTAGCTGATGGCAAGTCACCTGCTCGGGCGTGGGCAAAAATTCCTGAGAAATTGGCATTCTACGATTACATCGGAAACAACCCAGCCAAGGGAGGTCTGTTTCGTGCTGGTGCCATGAACAGTGGTGACGGAATCGCTGTCGGTTGGTTGGGGCATGCCGTCTTTAAAGATAAAGATGGGAATGAATTATTCGTTCGCCGCATGCCAACCTTCTTCGAAACCTTTCCAGTTTTGTTAATCGATAAAGATGGCGTTGTTCGCGCAGACGTTCCATTCCGTCGTGCAGAATCAAAATACAGCATTGAGCAGGTCGGTGTGTCTGTCACCTTCTACGGTGGTGAATTGACCGGCGTTACCTTTAGCGACCCTGCGACCGTCAAAAAATATGCTCGACGAGCACAACTCGGCGAAATTTTTGAATTCGATCGCGCAACGCTCCAATCAGATGGTGTTTTCCGAAGTAGCCCACGTGGATGGTTTACCTTTGGACATCTCTGCTTCGCCCTTCTCTTCTTCTTTGGCCACATCTGGCATGGTGCACGAACCATTTTCCGAGACGTTTTTGCGGGCATCGATAGCGATCTCGACGAACAGGTCGAATTTGGTGCATTCCAAAAGATTGGTGACCCGACAACCCGTCGACAATCGGTCTAGTCGTAACCTCCGGCGGCTTCACCTCCAGTCGACACCTTCGGTTATCGCCGTTGGTCTCTCGACATGCTGCAGCCGCATGATAGGCTTCTCCAACCTTGGGTACTTCTCCACCTCAAGGTGGGGAGAAGAGGCGACCTTTCTCTCTGCTTTGGTGTCCGGCCAGGGCGAGGGGGAAACTGAGCCGTTGTGGTGAGAATCAGAATTGAGTCATTTTATTATGGAAGCTTT
>JAABUX010000161.1_pt1:45000-117222 | contig 117222 bp, 105 predicted proteins | sample 5561851 | NCBI WGS metagenome assembly JAABUX01 (sample SAMN10711883, study PRJNA513361) | rock metagenome | isolation source: Antarctica rocks | place: Antarctica: Victoria Land, Richard Nunatak red sandstone | collected 2016-01-03
TCCCCTCAAGTTGTCAAATTATAATGGTAAGGAGAGTGAGAAGCAAAGAGCTGTGGGATTCGCCATCAGCAAAGCTGAAGCCATCCCCCCATCTCTATTCTCCCACCCCCTTCCCCATCCCCTTTGGGGCATCCCCAAAGGGGATGGGGAAGGGGAAAGTAAAGGGAAAGGTGATGACGAAGGCGACGAATCATCGCTTCGAGAATTGTGGTGCCTTTCGAGCCTTCTTAAGCCCGTATTTTCGACGTTCCTTGCAGCGTGAGTCTCTTCGTAGGAACCCTTTTTCTTTTAAGGGAGCTCGGTAAGAGGGCTCCAAGGTAGAAAGCGCGCGCGCTACCCCCAATCGAATCGCCTCCGCTTGACCAACTAGACCGCCCCCTTCTACCTTAACGATGACGTCGTACTTTTTTTCTAAGGAAACTACTTTGCACGGGGCCTCAATGGCGGCCAAGGAAATGTGATTACGTTGCATATAGGTTGCTGCGGGCATCCCATTGATACAAAATTCACCTTCCCCTTCAACTAGCCTGACTTGTGCGATGGCCGACTTTCGACGACCTGTAAAAAGTTTGATACCTTCCCTACGTGCCATTTTTTCTCCCACGACAAAAATTTTCTACCCGCCTCTTCGGCCTCTCCCTCGACCTCCTTCAGCCTCTCCCTCTTTTCCCTTCAAGGGAGAAAAGGGGAACCACCACGGGTCCTCAAGAGTGAAAAGGTGGCGGCATTGCTGTGCCGAAGATAGATTTACGTTCACTTCTTCCTTCTCGGTCAATTTTCATCATGACGTGGTGCCGTCGACGCTTCCATCTATGATCCCATCAAAGGAGCGGCACAGATGGGCTTCAAGATCGACGACGATCTCTTTCGGCATCACCCTCCGCATTTCCGAATTGAGCGAAACCAGCTCAAGCAAACTTCCGATCCCACGTCGTTTCAAATAGGTATATGTTTTTAACGAAAGGTCAAAGTTGCCGATATCGATTAGCTGCTCCAGTCGAATCAGGCTATTACGCCCCGCCTCTTGGGCCATGCCAGAAGATAATTTAGAGCTGGCTCTCCACATGGGCGGCCGTGAACGCCCTCCCTCGCCCATCAGATTCACTGATGGGAGCGGGAGAGGAAAGGGTCTATAAAACCGGGACCCGTTTGGTCGTATCCTTTGAAAGGGGGCAAAGAAGTGAATTAACGACGTGGCCGCCCGCCGGACCCCTTCGAAGGGCTCGATGCTCCCATTGCTCCAAATCTCCAACATAAGCTCTTCCTCTAGCGATGTCTTGCTTTGGTTGGGTGTCAATATGAAATTGACTTTTCTTATGGGCATAAAATTGGCATCGATGGGAAGAAGCCGGCGGGTCTGCAACGCTTTATTCCGTGCTGACGTATGAAGAATATAATTTTTTCCAGTCGAGATCAAAACCCTCATTCGAAGCACCCCATCATGCGCCAAGGTTGCAATGTATTGCTCCGGGTTGACGCAACGCAGGCCGGCCGGTAGCTTTAAATCCCTGCCACGCACCGTGGTCGGGCCTTGCATGGAAAGGTGACCAAAGACGGCCTGCGAACCTTCCCAGGCTCCCTGCCTTGGCGGGAGATGGCCGGACAACACCACCTCCTTAAGGTTACATGTGATGTCGAGCACCGACTCCCGAACTCCCCGCATCGTACAGTATTCATGGGCAACCCCTTTGATGTCGACGGCGGTCAACGCGATGCCCGGCAACTCGGAAAGCATTGCACGGCGAAGCGTCGCAGCGATGCTTACCCCGTACCCCCGCTTGAATGAGCCCACCCGGTACCGGCCGTAGATACTTCCATCTCGTTCGACGCGTAATTCTAGACAAAGGACCATGAGATCTCCTTTTTTCTTCCAAGTCGACTCCGAGTTCTCCCTCCCCCTCTCTACGTTGGGGAAAATTAGATGCGCCGTTTCTTTGGCGGACGGCAGCCGTTATGCGGAATGGGGGTAATGTCACGTATTAATTTGACACGAAGACCCGCCTCCTGCAATCCACGTATGGCGGTGTCTCTACCAGGACCAGCCCCCTTTACCATGACCCGTGCCTGTTGCATTCCTTGCGTCATCGATTGCTTGGCAGCCGTTCCAGCCGCCGTCTTGGCGGCAAAGGGGGTTCCTTTTCTCGCTCCTCGGAAGCCGCAGGCACCGGCCGAAGACCAAGAAATCACCTCGCCTCGCAATGTCGTGATAGTAATGATGGTGTTGTTGAAACTTGCTTGAATATGAACCACCCCTTTGGGCGTCTTTCGTTTCGATTTCTTCGCTATTTGTCTTGCCATACGGGTGACTCTCTTTTTTTCTCTGCGCGGTCTTGGCGATTACGAAGGGAGGCTCTCTGAAGTGTTCAGTTTTCCTTAGCCCCTTCACCCTCGAAGGGGCCGACCACATCGACAAGTCACCGATTTTATCCCTCCATTAAGTAGTATAAGTACTAGCTCGTTTCACCGACCCTCATTGACAATGGGTGGTAAAAAGAGCAGACCATCCTCTTATGTTGTCTTCGCTTTACCAAAGGTGATCAGGAAAGGTGAAGCGAAGACAACGTCTACCCTTGACGTTGTTTATGCTTTGGATTGGAACAGATCACCATCACCTTCCTTTTTCGTCGAATAAGACGGCAATTAATACAAATTTTCTTTACAGAAGGACGAACTTTCATATAGTTTTAGTTGCCACTATTTGAGACCACTCTATTTACCCTGACAGTCTCCTGAGACCTTGTCTACTCCCCCCCCCCTCCACGCTTTCTTTATCGTGGAGTCGACTTCCTTTGCCTATACCGGTGTATAATTCGGCCTCGGGTGAGGTCGTATGCGCTTAATTCGACGACCACTTTGTCCCCCAACAAAATTCGTATGTAATTTCGTCTTATCTTTCCTGAGAGATGGGCAAGGACATAGAACCCATTTTCCAGTTTCACCCGAAAGAGGCCGTTTGAAAGGCAGTGCGTCACCACCCCGTCCATGTCGATTCCATCCTCCTTTCCTTGATAAACCTTGCTCATGATCATTCCTCTCGATCTGATAGCTCCTGGGCACCGACGACCATTGCAAGTGGAAGATTTCATTTTACCGCCAAAATGGATATTCGACGAATCAAGAAACTATCAACCGACCCCCGACCAGGAGCTGCGTAGGATGACGGCCGCCGAGTCGGTGAAGGCGTCATCGTCGCTTAGGCTTTGATATGACCAAAGGTGGCGCTCCGCGAATCGGAGGTGCAACCCTTAATAAGGCCGATGCGCGACGGACCAAGATAGCGATCCAAAACTGACGGGCCAAAGATGGCAAGCCAGGGATGACGGCGACGGTAAAGCTGAACTTCTCCAACAAACACCGATCGGGTGGAGTTCTCCCCTACCAGATGGAGCAGAGAATTTCACCCCCGATCCCGTGAAGTCGAGCTTCTCGATCTGTCAAAAGACCCTGCGACGTCGATAGGATAATGATTCCCATTCCACCCAGAATTTTGGGTATCTCCTTATGGTTTGCGTAGATTCGAAGACCCGGCCGACTTATTCTTCGTAAATTTGTGATACACGGCCTCTCCTCTCCTTTGAGAGAACCGCTCCGATATTTTAGGCGAACCCGCAGTTCTTGGGTCGACTCGGTTTGAAAGGATTCGATAAACCCCTCCTTCTCTAAAATTTGACAAATTTGTTGACCGATTCGCGTCAAGGGGAGAGAGACGGTCTCACTCCGTCGTAGACCAGCATTTCGAATCCGCGTCAAAAGATCACCAATCGTGTCGTTCACCATACCTTCTTCCTATCCTCCTTCTTGTTATCAAGCCGTTGGTGAGCGAGAGCCGTCACGACCCTTCATCTTCCTCGCTGATCCACTCACGGCGAAGCCGCCCGTGGAGGATCAAGACTCCGTGTGGTTTTCCTCTCTTCTCAAAGGGGTTGTTCCATGCGTAGGCCTTCTCCGGTTGACGCGCTTCTTCGATCTTTACTACCCCCCATTCCCCATCCCCATTCTTATCCCCATCCCCTTTTGGGAAGGAGATAAGGAATGGGGCAAGGGATAGGTGAGATGTCTGATTTGTTTTCTCTTTGATTCGCAATCCCCTTTTCGAGAGAGCCTTGGACGAGCTCTAGGTTACTTGGTCGCCTTGAAAGGGAGACCGAACTCTTTCAGGAGAGCGAAAGATTCGATATTGGTTTTCGATGTTGTAATAATGGATATGTCCATTCCACTAATTTGATCAATCTTGTCGTAGTCGATGTCGGGAAACATCAATTGTTCTTCAACCCCAAGACTGTAATTTCCATGTCCATCAAAACTTTTCACGCTGATCCCTTGAAAGTCACGAACTCGTGGAAGAGCTAAATTGATGAGCCGATCTAAAAAACTGTACATACGGTCACCCCGGAGCGTGACCGACACCCCCACGGGCGTCTTTTCTCGAAGTTTAAAGCCTGCGATGGCCTTCTTTGAGCGAGTGATAACTCCCCGTTGACCAGCTATGAGAGCCAATTCTCGTAGGCATGAATCCAGCATCTTTGTATTCTGGGACGCATCGCCCAGCCCTCGATTGATCACAATTTTTTCGATGCGAGCCACTTGTAATCTATTTTTATACTCAAAGTCCGCCATCAATTTTGGAACGATGCGGCTTCGGTAGACCGTCTTTAGTCGTTCTGCCATACTAGACTCCTCACAAAAACGCCTCCTTACACGACTTCGGGGGCCAACGATACGATCTTCGTAAAATTACGATCTCGAAGTTCACGAGCCACCGGGCCGAAGACGCGGCTTCCGCGCGGATTACCTTCTTTATTAATGATGACTGCAGCATTTTCGTCGAAGCGAATGCTCATCCCGTTCGGCCGACGTATTGCCCGGCATGTTCGAACGATGACTGCCCTGACGATGTCTGATCTTTTTAATGCCATATTTGGAAGCGCTTCCTTTACGACGGCGATGATCACATCCCCGATGCTCCCAGACTGCTTTTCATTTACCCCCAACACGCGAATGCACATCAACTTCTTTGCCCCGCTATTGTCTGCCACAGAAAGATAGGATTGAGGTTGAATCATAGTGTAGATACCTCCATGTGAATAGCAGACCCTGTTCCCGTTTTAATGCTGCCTTGATCGGCTCTTCTACAAGAGAAATCTTGGGGCATCCTCATTCTTCGCCCTTCTACATCAGCTTGGCTGAAGCCAAGCTATCGTCATCATCCAAGGTGTTCACCCAAAATGTAAGCTGATGGAAAGGTTTTTCCGCCTATCTCATTAAAAATTGTGTTTTGATCGGCATTTTATGGGCGGCAATTCGCATGGCCGACTTTGCAAGGCTAGGGGAGACGCCCTTCATCTCATATAAAATTTTACCCGTCTTGACGACAGCAACCCAGTATTCAGGAGACCCTTTTCCTGACCCCATTCGAGTGTCGGCCGCGCGCTGAGTGACCGGCTTGTCTGGAAATACTCGAATCCAGAGTTTTCCGCCTCGTCGAGCATACCGAGTCATTGCACGCCGCCCCGCCTCGATTTGTCGAGAGGTAATCCAGCACGGTTCGAGTGCTTGCAGCGCAAAGTTTCCAAAGGCTATTTTATCCCCACGGGTCGCCTTGCCCCGCATCCGGCCCCGACTCTGCTTTCTATACTTGGTTCTCTTTGGACTCAACATGGTACCCTCCTGGGTTTTGTAATGACTCGCTGATGGCTCGTTAAAACAGGGAGCTATATCTTTTTCCTCGATCTCCTTTAGCCCCCCCCTCACTCTAAATGTGGGTGAAGAGGATGGGGGGACAAGAGGCGTGTTTAAGGACGTTTACAACCCTTCCCCATCCCCTTCCCCAAAGGGGATGGGGAAAGGAAAGGGGATGGAAATTGGGATGGGGCTAGAGGAAGTCAGACGATGGCCGCCCTTTTTTCCTTTTCCGCCCCAACTCGATCCCCCTTGTCAGCGAGTCCTTCAAAGATCCAAACCTTAATTCCTAAAAGGCCATATTTAGTTTGTGCCGTCGTATGGGTGTAGTCGACTCGTGCGCGAAGGGTTTGAAGCGGAACTCTGCCCTTTCGCAGCCACTCTGTTCGCGCAATCTCCGCCCCATTGAGACGCCCCGAGACTTGGATCTTAATGCCCTTGACCTGGTCCGAGGTAGCACGCCGCAACGCAAACTTCATCGCCCGCCGAAACGGTTTTCGTTCCTCAAGTTGGTTTACCAAGAGAGCTGCGATGGATGGTGCCGACGTGTTTGGATTTTTTACCTTGTTGACCTTAAGAGAAAGGTCAACTATAGAGGTTGAAAGGTCTGACCCGACCTGCTCAGCTCGTTGTCGACGACGTAAAAGCTTTTCGCTCCACTCCTCCCTCAATTTCTCTAGATTTGGACCTCCATATAGCGTAAAAACCCGTGGCTGCGTGGCAACGAGCTCGACATCCAATTTTTCTCCTCGTCGAGAAATAGAAATGGACAGGATGCCCGCCTTTGGAAATTGGTCGCTAATCATCTTTCGAATAAATTGATCCTCCATGAGGAGGTATGAATATTTGAGTTTCTTTGCAAACCAGTGCGAACGGTGTCGCTGCGTCACGCCAAGACGGAAGCATAAAGGATTCACTTTTTGTCCCATAGAAGAGAAGATGTGTTCGTTTTCGATGTTTCTCCGCTCGATCGAAAGAAAGGCCTTGTGACTCAATTTCGATGCTCCTCCCTCCATCCCACCAGCCATCAGCTTCGCCGAAACCATCACCAAAGGTGTTCACCAAAGATGATTAATGTGATTGCTTCAGCGAAGCTAATCAGATTGGAGAAGGACGGGCTAGCGTCGCGATCTTTTATCGCTTTTGATGTGACCTCGAAAGGTCCGTGTTGGCGAAAACTCCCCCAATTTATGGCCGATCATTTGCTCAGTGACAAAGACTGGAACGTGCTCACGACCGTTGTGTACCGCCACTGTATGACCGATCATGATGGGGACGATGGTGGAAGCACGAGACCAGGTAATGATCAACCGTTTTTCTCCGCGAAGGTTTAACGTTTCGATCTTTTTTAATAAATGATCCGCGACAAAGGGACCCTTCCTCAATGAACGTGACATAGACTCCTTTCATTACAACGTATCCCTTCACCCTGGCAAACTTCCCTTTCTGCACCGGCGTCCAAGTTAATGGACCGCATCACTTCATCCCCAAAAGGGAAGGGGAAAGGGAATAACGAAGCCGATAACGTGGCCCGCCCCTTTTCCCCCTCTGGGCCTCACCGATCGCGCGTGGTGACGTCTAAGCCTCACCCAGAGCACTCCCCCCCTCCTTTACTTTCGACGTTTCAGAATCAGAGGTGTGCTGTGCTTTTTCGCTCGTCGAGTCCGCTCACCGAGAGCTGGTCGACCCCAAGGCGTGACGGGATGTGATCTTCCAATGGGTGCACGACCCTCTCCACCTCCATGCGGGTGGTCGACCGGATTCATAACGACACCTCGTACTCTTGGTCGACGGCCAAGCCATCGTTGCCGACCCGCCTTCCCAACGAGCAGGTTGTTTGCATCCACATTTCCAACCTGCCCCACCGTCGCCCAACATTCTTTCGGTATTAATCGTACCTCCCCCGAAGGAAGGCGAATTGTTACAAAATTACCCTCTTTGGCCACCAATTGTGCAACTCCACCCGCCGCTCGGACGAGTCGGCCGCCAAGGCCAGGATGAACCTCGATGTTGTGTATTTCCGTGCCTAACGGCATATTAGTAACGGGCAATGCATTTCCGACCAGAATGGGTGCCGTGACATCGGAAAGGATCGTTTCACCGACACGCAATCCGCGTGGATACAAAATATACCCCTTCTCACCATCCCGATAATAGAGCAAGGCGATGCGAGCGTTTCGATTCGGATCATACTCGATGGTCGCTACCTTAGCGTCGATTCCAATCTTATTTCGATGAAAATCGATCTGCCGATACAATTTTTTATGCCCACCACCACGATGTCTACTAGTAATGATGCCCCTATTATTTCGTCCAGCGGAGCAACTTAAAGAGCAAGTCAATCTTTTTTCCGGTCCATCGACCGTAATTTCAGCAAAGTCTGACACCGACCGATTCCGAGTTCCTGGCGTATACGCCCTATAAAAACGAATTCCCATAAAAAAGGTAGAGGTAGAAGTGTAAAAAACAAAGTCTTTGTTTTGAGCTTCGCTGAGAACGAAGGGCAGGCTTCGCTCTCAGCGAAGCTCAAGACAAAGGACAAGCAACGAAGGCGGTCGTAGAGAATTATCCGGCCGCCGACTCTTCAAAGAGGGGTATCGATTGTCCCGACTTAATCGTAATGATGGCTCGCTTTCGGACCGTCGTATACCCTCGCCCTCGCCTCCTTCGAGGCGGACGATGCGTATTGACCGCCATCACCTCCACCTGAAATAATTTTTCGATCAATTGTTTGATCTGGGGCTTCGTCAGCTTGAAGTCGACTTCAAAAGTGTATTGATTTATTTCTAGTAAACCGACCGACTTCTCCGTTACGACCGGACATTTTACTAACTCGATCATCATAGGTGTCACGCCTCGCTCCATCTGTTCCACACCACCACCGTCATCGCTTTACCCCTCTTCACCGCTTTGCTATGCCTTGGCAAGACGAAGCTGATGCAACGAAGCTGATTCAGCTTCGCTGATGCTGTGATCCAAGTCCAAGGGGGGCACCTTTATCAGGCCGATTGGAAAGAGCTGGAAAACCTCTTCCCGCTCCGTGACATCGATTAAAGATTGAGCTTCGCTTTGATAGGCGGCTCGATCTACGGTTTGCTTCGCTCTAGTAGGAAGGTGATACCTCATGTGTTTACCTGTTCACCAAAGGTGATGTGATGAGGCTTTTTCTCTGCCTAGAAAGAATAGGAGCAAGGCGTTATGTTTAATAGTAACATATTATTATTAAATGTGTTTTATTCCGCTTAGATGTATAACCTCGATTTAAGGTCACGTCGATGGAATCGATGGGTGGAGCGTTCAACCCTCGCCAAGGAATTGATGGGTAAAGCGTCCAACCCTCGTCAATTCTCTCGTACATTTTTTTTATCAGGTTGAAAGACCAAGCAGCGGTACAGGGGAATCGAACCCCTGGCTTCAGTTTGGAAGACTGAGGTATTACCATTATACGAGTACCGCCCATTCTTTTAATCATACCGGCTCGCCGCTGCAAAGTCAATTATTTTCCTTGCCTGTTTGCCAAGACCTTTTTGCTTGAGGCCATTTAATGGCCCTCCAGAGCTTGTCGAGTGGACCTGAGTCGATGTATAAAATTGCCAATCCCACTGTATAAACTGTAGAAGGGGGTGAAAAGCGTCACCGACCGAAGTTCACAGTGGTCAAAAGGGGGTTTTCACGTAATGATGAGCGTCATCAACGAAGCTGAAGCCATCCAAAGGTGGGCAACAGTGCGAAGGCAGATATCCGATACCTGATCGATGAAAAAGTCTATTTTGTTGGCCTTTTATCTGTGAAGAGAGGTTGGATGGGAGGGTAAAGCGGCGTGGCGTCTTGGATCAGCGAAGCTGAAGCCATCGACTGGTAATGGGATGGTGCGTGGCGTCGGAAAGGGTTTGGAAACCTCGCTAACTCTCTTAGAGACAACTTGAAATGCACTTGATTGCACAAGTCACCAGCCCCAGCCCCTCCTCCCACCGGTGGCACCGACGCGTTCTTTTTGTAAGACTGTCTTCGAGGGCACCTCGGAAAGATCCTTGTGATAAAGAAGTGGGAGTACTTAACTAGAAGGAGGTCTCCACGCATCTCAGAATCGATGGGGATTTACTGAATGAGACATAAGGGATAAAATATTCTAGCTGAGGGTATAAATTCACAGGAGAAACGTCTTTCATCGGTTGATGGACACTCTAACTTATCTCAGGTATCAACCTAATAGAAACGATCCTCCACCTACCACCTAAAGGTGCTTTCTGGCAGCTTGATAACAATTTTTTTTCAGGCCAATAAAAGGTCCACGCTCCGGCATTATATTAGGTTAATGCATTAACCAAGTATTTCTGACCTTTGCCTTCCCTGCGTTAAAGGGCTTGCCTAATGGGTTTTGTTTAGGAATCTGATTAAGAATCAGATACCGTCATAGGTATTACTATGAAGAGCGTAATGACAAAGACAAACCCTTTTGATAAAGATCTTCGACCTTTGTTTCGTGCTGAAACATATATTGTGAGTACATCGACAAAATTGGAATTAGATAACTGACTAAAATAAAATCAAGCAACTTAGCACTTTCTCCTGAAAAAAACCAGTTGAAATTAAATTAAGCAAAGGCTGCAAATTACACTGAGTTATGCTTATCCTTAAATAAATTGAGCTAATTTTTGTATTTCAATCTTCATGAAAGTAATACTTTGTTTCAATTTTGTTGGTTAAAAGGGATATAGATATTATTTTCCTGTTCGCAAAGAATCCCAATTCGGGTACCATTTTCTCTGTGACTATCAAAGAACTTTCTCTCCCCCCCGAAGAGAGGGGAGAAATAGTGTCAATTAATCAAGAGGACGCATCGATAAAACTGGTTCGTTGTCTCGATCGATCCCTTTTTCGAAACCTGCAGCGGCAGCACGCGCTCGTCCTGCATGCCATAGGTGGCCGACGAAGAAGAAGAATGCGAGACAGAAATGAGAACACGCAAGCCAACTTCGAGGTGAAACAAAGTTGACAGCATTAATTTCGGTTGCAACACCTCCCACCGAGTTTAATGAACCAAGTGGTGCATGGGTCATATACTCAGCCGCTCGTCGTTCTTGCCATGGTTGAATATCGCTCTTCAACTTGCTGAGATCTAACCCATTGGGTCCACGAAGTGGTTCCAACCACGGGCCACGGAAATCCCAGAAACGCATTGTTTCACCTCCGAAGATGATTTCTCCAGTCGGAGATCTCATTAGATATTTCCCAAGACCGGTCGGCCCTTGAGCCGATGCAACATTGGCTCCAAGACGTTGATCTCGAACAAGGAAAGTGAAGGCTTGCGATTGCGACGCTTCCGGTCCAGTTGGGCCGTAGAATTCGCTTGGGTAGGCGGTGTTATTAAACCAAGACATACAACATGCGATGAAAGCCATTAGCGAAACGGCTCCAAGGCTGTATGACAGGTAGGCTTCGCCTGACCAGACGAAGGCTCGTCTTGCCCATGCCCACGGCTTCGTCAAGATGTGCCACAAGCCACCAAAAAGAAGGAGTGTTCCGATCCAAATATGTCCACCGATGATGTCCTCGACGTTGTCGACGCTGACGATCCATCCATCACCGCCGAAGGGTGATTTTAAAAGATATCCAAAGATGATGGCCGGACTGATCGTTGGATTGGTGATGGTTCGTACATCTCCCCCTCCCGGTGCCCATGTGTCATAGACCCCACCGAAATAGAGTGCTTTCCAGACGAGTAGCCACGCACCGACACCAAGAATAATCAGATGAATTCCCAGGATCGTGGTCATCTTATTCTTGTCTTTCCAAACATATCCAAAGAAAGGAAATGATTCCTCCAATGTTTCGGGTCCAACCAGTGCGTGATAAACGCCACCAAATCCCAGGACAGCCGAAGAAATAAGGTGGAGCACTCCCGACACAAAGTAGGGGAACGTGTCGATTATCTCTCCCCCTGGTCCAACACCATACCCCAGTGTTGCAAGGTGGGGAAGAAGAATTAACCCTTGTTCGTACATCGGTTTTTCAGGCACAAAGTGAGCAACCTCGAACAGGTTCATTGCCCCTGCCCAGAAAACGATCAGTCCTGCGTGTGCCACGTGCGCACCCAATAGTTTTCCCGACAAATTAATCAACCGTGCATTTCCTGCCCACCAAGCAAAGCCGGTCGACTCTTGGTCACGACCCCCTACAACTAATGCGCCATTAAAGAGCGTTTCCACGTGGTAAAACCTCCTCAGGGAATACAAGTTTTTCATGAGGCTGATCTTGCGCAGCCATCCATGCACGGATACCTTCGTTCAAAAGAATGTTTTTCGTGTAGAAGGTTTCGAATTCTGGATCTTCGGCAGCACGAATCTCTTGTGATACGAAGTCGTATGCTCGTAAATTCAGCGCTAGACCAACAACCCCAATGGCACTCATCCAAAGACCGGTCACCGGAACAAACAGCATAAAGAAGTGAAGCCATCGTTTGTTAGAGAAGGCTACCCCAAAGATTTGTGACCAAAATCGGTTGGCTGTGACCATAGAGTAGGTCTCTTCCGCCTGCGTTGGGTTGAAGGCACGGAAGGTGTTTGCACCATCTCCATCTTCGAACAACGTATTTTCAACTGTTGCTCCATGAATGGCACACAGAAGCGCCGCCCCAAGGACACCCGCCACGCCCATCATGTGGAATGGGTTTAATGTCCAGTTATGAAATCCTTGGAAGAACAGGATAAATCGAAAAATTCCGGCCACCCCAAAACTTGGAGCAAAGAACCATCCCGATTGACCTAATGGGTAGATTAAAAAGACTGACACGAAGACAGCGATGGGAGCCGAAAAGGCAATGGCGTTGTAGGGGCGAAGTTTTACCGAACGAGCAAGTTCGAATTGGCGCAACATAAACCCAATTAACCCAAATGCACCATGCAAAGCAACGAAAGGCCATAGACCCCCTAATTGACACCAGCGTGTAAAATCGCCTTGTGCCTCTGGACCCCATAGGAAAAGCAATGAATGGCCCATGCTATTAGCTGGGGTTGATACCGCAGCCGTCAAGAAGTTGCACCCCTCTAAGTAAGAACTTGCTAATCCATGCGTATACCAAGAGGTTACAAAGGTTGTCCCCGTAAACCACCCCCCCAAAGCAAGATATGCACATGGCAAAAGAAGAAGACCCGACCAGCCAACAAACACGAATCGTTCACGGCGTGTCCAGTCATCTACTTTATCGAACCACGTTTGCTTTTCTTGAGGTTTACCAATGGCTATGGTCATAGCGTAAATCTCCACTAAAAAAAAAAAGAGACCAAGGCGGCGTATTGTCGGCAACGGCCTCGACCGGCGGCCTTCCCTTCCCCTTCCCTAAAGGGGATGGGGATAAGGAACAGCTTCGCTGATGATGACGATCATCAATCATGCAAAGGACTTTGGCCTTCACCTAGACGACGCTCTCTTGTAAGGGGCGCCCGGTGAGTCGACGATCAGTAGATCACGTTGTTCAATGCGCATTACGCCTTCGTCCCATGCCATATAATATAGTAAAAAAAAAAGTCGGCTATCTTTTGCGTATCTAACTCCCCTTCTCCATCACCATGCAGCCACTGGACGCCATCACCAAAGGTGATCACCTTTGGTGATGGCGCCAATAAAAGAGGAGAAATAACAAACCATTAAATCAATCGTATCTTAAGGAGTCCCAAATAAAGAAAGAGCGTGCCCAATAAAAAAAGGGTAAGAAACCCAACGTAGCTAATAACAGGTATCATAGATCAATGATTGGGTAGCTTCTTTCCCCCCCCCGTGAAGCGAGTCACATCCTTGGTCTACCGCCTCCTCAAAGGAGACGAGTCGAAGCAAGAATCAATTCTTTTTTTCTCAAAGGGGGTGTTGAGACGAAGGATGGCCCTCCAGTTTCTTTCCGAATAGGACGCATCCCCTTGGCCATCACCAAGGGGTTCGAACCACCCACGGTGTCGCATCACCTTGATGAAGTAATTACCTTTACCATTTTCTTCCCCATCCCCCCTGCCCATCCCCTTCCCCTTTGGGGATAAGGAAGGAAATGGGGATGGGCAGGGGGGGTAGGGAAGATGAAGGGGAAAGAGAAAGCAAAGGTGATACGAACCCGTGGTGATGTCTAAGGGGCGCATTGGCCCATCTCACCACGAATGCTCACCAGAAGTGAAGATCACCCTTTAAAGCGAGTTAGTCACCCGATCACCGCGTCGATATTGCAAGTAGGCGGTTACAAATAATCCCGCCAGCGTGACGGGGACCAATCCCAATACAATGCCAGACAATAAGGGTTCAACCATAGAAAGTGTGAAAGAAAGTGTGGAACGAGTTTCTACCAGAGGTGAACGGAGAAGAAGTTTTCTCCGGTAAAGGGATTGGCTCTTTTTCGGCCTCCGTCGATGGCAGGACTCTACTCCTCGCCTTAGGTTCGATTTAGCGAAGGTGAATCCTTCAGAGGCGCATCACCTTTACCATTCCCATCTCCATCCCCAAAGGGGAAGGGGATGGAGAAGATGTAGGGGAAGGTGAAGATGTAAAGGAAGGTAAAGGTGATACGAAAATAAGGAACGGACAAAAAGGCAGTTCCTTTTTCACTGGATATTATCCTAGAAAAACTTCTTCATTGGCCATCGAGGTCTCATATTCCGTCGATCTGTATTTTACCATGGTTTTTCTTCCTTGATACAATTTTATCCACTCCTTTATCTTCCGTCCCAAATCTTTCACCCCTTTCCACCTTAAAAAGAGATGACAGCGAAGCGTAGCAACTTGATTCACACCACACCCTTATTTGTTTGGTCAAAAATTACCCCTTTTTCAACATCTATGGTGGGTTCTAAAAAATCAAAGAGTTCTTGATCCTTTCTTGGTTGTCTGGACGTCACGAAACCCCTTCCCTTTACCTTTAGTGAGCTTCCAAGAGGGCGGCGTCCTCCTCCATTGTGGAGGGGTGATGTTGTATGGTAAACTCTAGCTAATTTCGTCTCGAGTGGGCGAAAAATAAAGGGCGGCCATGGACTGTCGTCGCTCCGTATAACTAAGCATAACTAAAGCCATCATCTTTGGTTCCAGCGAAGCTGATGGCGTGGCGTGGGTGCCATCGTTACTGGCCATCCAGCAGGAGGTCAAAGACAATAGGTCAAGAAACACATTGAGCTCAGTAGGAATCGAACCTACATTGAAAACTTAGAAGGTTTATGTCCTATCCATTAGACGATGAGCCCTTCCCTTGAAAGCGCCTGAGGTTGGATAACTCGCCCTTTGCCCATTCGGTGATGGAGTAATGTCTGAGTGGCCGAAAGAGCTCGATTGCTAATCGAGTGTATAACAACGTTATACCGAGGGTTCGAATCCCTCTTACTCCGACCTTTTTTCTCCCACTTTTCTCCGTTCTCCACTTATAACAATCAATCAAGCGTGTCGCCACCTCCCTGGACCAATAGTGTCACCTTCGGTAGAGCAAATCCTTGCTGAGGGCTTCACCCTTACCTTCCCTATTCCTTTCTTCTTCCCCATTCCCATCCCCAAAGGGGAAGGTAAAGATAATGATTAAAGGTGATGCTAAAGGTAGGGGCGCCTCGATGGAGATCGAACAAACCTTCCTCCTTCCTCAATCTATGCTTCTTGACTGGCCGTCTTAACATATAAAATCAAGAGAAAGGCGGTTGGGATGATAATGAATAGGGCCGTTGCCATTAATCCAAGGATATTGACTTCCATGATGCTCTCCGTGTGTTTAAAATGGTTTCACACTCCCTATCAGCTTCGCTGATCAGCGAAACTGAAGCCTTCACCGAGGGCGGTGGCTTAGTGTGTGGGCCTTGCCCACGTGAACATCTCGGGCGACGCCATCAGCTTCGCTGATCAACGAAGACGGGTCTCTAGTCGATTACCGACACGCGTCTCTGACCCCTTTTCGAGCAGACTGGAGTTGCATTTGGTTACGGCATCGACTTTTCTATTCTATAGGAGAATAGCGCCTCCATTCAACCTTTCCTGTTCTATAGGAGAGAAGCGCCTCCATTCGTGACGGGACGATCAAGTGCTTTTCCACCGAAACACTTTTTTTTCCCGTCGTTGACGAAGAACAGCTGCTGCAACGCGTAGAGTCGATGGATTAGAGACTGATTTTTGGTTTGCAGACATCGATCGAAGGGGGTCAGAGATTGGTTGACGCTCCGCTGAATTAGATCATTGGAAACTACGCACCGGCTGCCTCCTTTGCAGCATACATCACATCGACTGTGATGCGGGCAATCCCGTTTTCACGCGCAAACCGCTCCGTATTTCGCTTCACCTTGCCTCTCACAAAGCCTGGTATTTTAGAGAGCTCCATCGCCCCATCAGCTGCCCACGTGAAACTTGCGTCCGTTGACAATGATTTGGTAAGAACCTCCTTGGTATCATGACCACCAAAAATTTCTAATAAATGGTCTTCCATACCCAGTGTAAAGGAATTATAGATCAAATCTGCAATCTGATTCGTTCCTTCATACCCGAGAAAAGGGCGATACCCCAATGGAAAGTTTTGAATGTGGACGGGTGCAGAGATCACACCACAAGGAATGTCCAATCGCTTCCCTATGTGACGTTCCATTTGCGTTCCAAAGATGGCTGCCGGCTCAATGCGAGCGATCATATCTCCTACTTGTGTGTGATCGTCCGTTATTAAGATTTCGTCGCATAGACCATCCACTTGCTCACGAAACCAGTCGGCATCCTGCCGACAATACGTCCCTGCGCAGGAGACACGAATTCCCATTTCTCTGGCTAAAATTTTTGTCATCGAGGCTGCGTGTGTTCCATCTCCAAAGACGACCGCCTTCTTGCCCGTCAAATTTTGACAATCGATTGAGCGAGAAAACCAGGCTGCTTGGGAAACGAATCGCGTCTGTTGATCGATGTACTTCTCGAGCCATTCTTCCTCCCATCGCTTTTCGTTGGAGGAGGAGACGGTTCCACCCCGATTCTCGACCTGGGCCTCTGGACTCAACAATGAAGCAGACGAAGAAGAAGGGTGCCTTCTTTTTTCTGCCCGTACAATTTTTCCCACCTCACGAATAAAGGCAGCTGTATCGACCACACCCATCGGAGTGGTGCTCACAAAAGGCATTCCGAACTCTTTTTCAAGATAGGTGGCGGTCATGAGGCCGACTTCACGATAGGGAACTACATTAAACCAAGCCTGTGGTAAATTTTGGAGGTTAGTAACGGATCCACCTTCAGGAATTACCTCATTGATTGAGATGCCTAAATCATTGAGAAGACGTTTCAATTCTCGACAATCGTGTTGGTTATGAAAACCCAACGTAAAGATGCCGACGATGTTGGCCGAGGGCTGATCCGTGCGAAGAACGCGAAACGACTCCTTTTTCTTCTCTCTGTCGAGGTAGAAACGAACTACTTGTTCCAATGTCCGATCGGCTGCCTGCAATTCATTGACCCTATAATGATTGACGTCGGCCAATATGACATCCGATTCAGACTCCATCGATGCCCGGTGGACAAAGTTTTGGAGATCTTCCTGTAAAATACTCGAGGTACAGGTAGGGGTAAGAATGATTAAGTCCGGTCGCTCTTCCTTCTCTTTGCGAAGAATGTTTTCAACCACCTTTTCTTGCGAACCGCGCGCCAGCACATGTCGATCGACGATGCTTGCTGTGACCGGAGTAAAATCTCGCTCCCTCTCTAACATTGAGCGCATTACGTTGAAATAATCATCGCCCAAGGGGGCATGCATAATGGCATGCACGTTTTTAAATGAACTTGCGACGCGAAGGGTTCCTATGTGGGCAGGTCCCGCGTACATCCAATAAGCTAACTTCATACCAACTTCCTGTCATATCGATCTCCAACCCATCCCCGCAGAGCAGAGATCGGTCCCCCACCCATCGACGAGAAAATTACCTTTTTCCGAAGCCTTCCGTCTCTGAAGAGTTAAGAAGCCTTCCATTTCTTCAGAGTTAAAAAGCCTTCCATCTCTTTAGAGAAGAGAAAGAGAGAGGTGCTCTTCTCGTCGCGACGGTCTTCATCCGTGGTGGCCATCAGCTTTGCTGATCAGCGAAGCTGAAGCCTTCGATGGGCTGCTTCGAGGTCTCGAAGGGCGATTCCAGGCACGTATAGGCCTCGAAGGGCAAGCTGTTTTAAAGGGAAGATCCTAGACCGACGTAGGATCCATAAAAAAAGATAGATAATATACCGATGGCTGCGATGCCGACGACCGTCCCGACAAGCCAAAGAGGGATACGTCCAGTAGTTCCAGTGTTAGACATTGATCGTTTCCTAAATTCAAAAGATGAGTAGGTTGGAGGAGACGGAAGCTTCCTTCTTCGATGCCCGTCTTCTTTCCAACCGACTGGCTGAGTTTCACGAAACCCATCCGGAAGGGGCATCCTCGAAAGGGCGGGAAGACTGGTTCTCCCCCATGCTCGTGAGGGCGTAATTAGTTAAAAATATAACTCGAAAAAAGGACCGCCAAGACGAAAATTAATAAAAGTCCCCAATACAGGCTGGTACGATTTAATTCCACAGACTGTTTGTTTGGATTTGGTTTAACCATACTTTTTCTTTAACGTTGAATAAACTGCATCGCTGTAATGGAACCGATGAAGAAAACAGTGGGGACAGCTAAGGCGTGGACAGCAAGCCAGCGGACGGTAAAAATGGGGTAAGTAATCGATTTCTTTGTAGTCATAATTCTATCCAAAAAGGCAGATACTCGAAAGGGCAAGAACGGTCGGTCATTGCGTAGCGTCAAAGAAAGTCGTGATCAAGGTCGCCCTTCGCCACGGAATGACCATGAAAGCGGAGGGCAGTCAACGCACGGAGGCGGTACCGACTACTCGACTCGAGATAATTGTTGTACCTGCTCCAATGCATTAAACCGGTCGGTGATCAGCGGCGCTTCTTGACGATCTTCTGTGAAATATTCATTGGGACGGGGACTTCCAAAGACATCGTACGCCAACCCTGTGCTGACGAAGAGCCATCCTGCGATGAATAATGATGGAATGGTAATGCTATGAATCACCCAGTAACGGATACTGGTTAAAATGTCGGAGAAAGGTCGTTCTCCCGTAGCACCAGACATAAAAAACTCCCTTTAGTTCAACACTATCCTGCCATAAACAGTATCCTGCCATAAAAGGCCTCATCTGCGAGGCCAAGACAAAGACACCCATCGACTACTCAGCCATGTCGGGATTTCTTTGAAGAAAAAATCGAGCTTTTTTCTTTGAAACCGTCTCTAGTCTCTAGTATACCTGCTTGTTTCCCTTTCTCCCACCTTTTTAAAAAGTGGCCCATTTGGTGAAACAGCCGATCTTGCCACCTCGATCATGTCAAGAGGCACCTTTTACGACCGCTCCCAAAACCACTTTTCATCGATCTTCCCACGACAGGAGTTTTCTCCCCTTAGAGCTTCAGAAAACCGGAAAGGGAGTTCAAAGCGCACGACTTTTATGAAACTTTGACCTTCGTCAAAGGTCAAAGAAAGCCAGCCACTTGAAGTACGCTCTACCATCTAAAGTAATTACTAATTTCACGCGAGACATTCCGTCCTCGCACCCTTGATGAACTTTTTTATTTTCATTAGAAACTTCCTATGGCCGCCATATTCTTTTCATTACATCGCACCGTTAAACCTGTCGCCTTAAATTTTAATTAATGCCGCCAACAGGAGTCCTTTTCAGTGACAACTATCGAGACCTATCAATTTAGTTGGCTTTCATTTGGTGCCTGTCCTCATTCTTTCTCTTCGATGACCACCACTCTTCCTACACGTCCGTCGCGATGATCGCTCTCCCTGCAATCAGGGCGAACTTGCCTATCACATCCAACTCCAAGCAGGCACCAGTTTGCCCAAGATTTCTTGAAGAGGAAGCCACTGAGCATCACCTTTGCTGAACACCTGTTCTCCCTTCAAGAGAGATGACGGCATCGCATCACCTATCACTTTTAGTGAATGCCTAAAGTAAAGGTAATACGGATTGACGCGCTGCGTGAATGGGTAGATCAGCTTCGCTCATCGCTCCATTATTTTTGCTTTCTTTCCTTCCATCGATTACACTTGATGTATTGAAATCAAGCAAACAACAATTCCGGTGCAGGGACAGAGCAAGGGAGTTAGTGAATGGGAGAACCTCCACTTTGCCGGCGGCTCTTTGCTTCCCTGCAATCCTCTACCCCCCCCCCCCTTTCATGATATGACCCGAGTAAAGCGTGGAAACGTCGCGCGAAGGCGGCGAAATAAAATTTTAAAAATTGCTAAAGGATTTCGAGGCTCCTCCTCGACCCTGTTTCGAACAGCAAACCAGCATGCGTTGAAGGCGCTTTGCGCCTCGCACCGCGACCGACTTCAACGACGACGAAGCTTAAGAGGTCTCTGGATTACTCGAATCAACGCAGCCGTTCGATCGCAAGGTGTCAAGTATAATGATTTTTTATTTTCGTTGAGAAAAGCAAATATGTGTTTAAACCGTAAAGTGCTTGCTCAATTGGCGAGTCGAGATGGAGACGCGTTTCGTCGTGTCGTAGAGTTGATCCACGAGTGACGTGACCCAATTCCCCCCCCTAGAAGCTTACTTGGAGAAGGGATCTTTTTTCGGCCGACACGAGCCAATCGTGGCTGGCTTCAAGGGCCGACGACATCTTTTTTTCTATCGACTCCTTTCTTTGGGCGATCAGCAAAGATGTCAGTACCCCTCTTTGGAGGGAAGGCTTGGAGAAAAGGATCCAACCTCACGCAGCAAAGTTCAGAAAACTTACCACCTCGATGACGTGTTCTCGAGGTGAAAACTTTTTTTTTGAGAAAAGAGCAGATGAAATTTTCACCCCGTCGTCCTCGATGGAAGTATTCGAAGAGGAAAATTATTCCCGTCATTGCCGTCATTCAAAAAAAGGCATCTTCATCATCGTCGCGTTCAGCTTCATCGAAGGAGTCGCTTCGCCCAACGTCGCCTTCGGTGAAGCCGATGCCTTCGGCAACGCTAAAGCCTCCGGTCAAACAAAAGACACGGAGCACGATAGATTATAAAAATGTGTCCTTGCTCCGAAAATGTATTACCGGCGAAGGAAAAATTTTTCCACGACGGCTTACTCGCGTCACCTCAAAGCAGCAACGATACATCGAAAACGCCATTAAGAAAGCCAGAATTTTGGGATTATTACCTTTTATAAATATAAGTCGGCCTTCTCGTTTTTGATCATTTTTTAACTTATGGCAAAAAAAAGCATGATTGAGCGCGAAAAAAAGCGCCATCGACTGGTTGTACAATATCGAAACAGGCGTCAAGCCCTCCAACAACGAATTAAAGAGGTTGATCTTTTTGAAGAAAAGCTGACGATTCATAGAAAATTACAGAACCTACCCCGCAACGGTGCCCGGGTTCGGCTTCATAACCGTTGCCTTTTGACCGGTCGCCCAAAGGGTTTTTTTAGAGATTTTGGCGTCTCGCGCCACGTGTTACGTGAAATGGTGCATGATTGTCTGCTGCCTGGGGTAACCAAATCGAGTTGGTAAAAGGACGGTCGACGGCTCTTTCTGGCATTCGATTTCCCTTCGTGGGCAAATCACTCAATACCATTGGATGAAAATAACCATGAGAGGCCATTCCCCATCAGTACAACCCTGCGCCATGGGCGCGCATCGCGTCCAGGGTAGTCGGGTAACATCTTTTCTTAGGATTAAGCTAGCTCCCCCCCCTCCCATTTTCCACCGGTGGTCAAGGAAAGACGTAGCTTGTTTGGAGCTCTCCTTGGTTACGCAGAAGGCTTCTTTTTACATTCGTTAACTGGGTTACAGGAGGGCGCTTCAAGTTGGTCCAGTCTTCCCTAGCGACTTTACAGTGAATCAATAAAATTAAACCATATGATGCGCATCGGCAAGTAAAATAAACCCTCCACGCCATCAGCTTTTTTGATCAGTGTCGGTGATGACGATGTCGAAGGGAAAAACAGATCGAAACAGTCTTCTTCTTTTCAAGCAAAGTCTCTGTTCGCCGTCTTTCCTTCTCGACTTATTCAGACCAGTCAAAAATACGAAGGCGTAATGGCCGGTCGATCGACACGACGAGACGCCATCATGAAGTTAGTTTCATCCCTCAGCTTCGCTGATAGTTTCGCTTACACCTTCGCATCGCGAAGAAAAGGCGAGACGCAAAGCAAAGGTGGGCTCTCGCCGCGACGTGCGGAGAGGATTTCATCCTCTTTTCGGGGGACAAGAAATTTTCTTAAACGTTTTTGATGCGATCTTTTTACCGCCAATCGGACTCGAACCGATACGAATTGCTTCCTGACTTTTTGAAAGTCATGTGTCTCCCATTTCACCATGGCGGTGCTTTACGAGCTAAGACTTCGTAACCTTTTTTTACTAGAAGGAACAAGAATGCTCCCTCTTTTCCTGGAATCACTTTCTACGCCTACGGCGATGCCCCACCTCTTCTCCTTCAAGACCGCCATGAAACGGTCTGGTTAATTGATCTGCGATTGATCCGGTGTCCCACCCCATCGGTCTTCGACCACGATGGTGGAAGGATGTACCGCCCTGAAGCCGTCATTGCCCAGTCATTGGTCGGCCAAGGGGAAGATGCTGAATCCGGGTTGCTTCTGCTGAAGGGCATCGCCACCACCTTTGGTATTCATTCTTGGTATTCACCTTTGGTGATGGCTTCAGCTTCGCTAATGAGCGAAGCTGATGGGGAAGAGGCGCCTCGTTCACCTCTCGATCCGCCTTCGGCATCACCTTTACTGATCACTTTTGGTGAATCCTCCCGAGATAATTGAGTTGATTTCTATCTAGAAAGTTGGTATGATTCTTGCTAAGTCCATACCGCCGTGCAATCCCTTTCAAATTATGTCAGAACTGAAGAGTAGCAGCATTGCGGAAGAGGATCCGTAGCGGAGGGGTATGGATGTCGAAAAGAGAAGAGGATTGGGTGAGATAATCCACCCTCAGCTTCGTCATGGCATAACCTTCGGTTAACGTCTTCGGTGGACGATTTTAGCTTAGCTGATGACCAAGCTTTTCTCAACGATCGATCTTTAATCCCTTGAATTTTTTTCTCTTTTGCCTTTCATGTAAGGCATACCTTTCTCTACTAAAATATTCTTAAAACGTGAAATTGATTGGCTTCTCCACTCTTGACCCTTAGGTCGCATCAACTTTACTCCTCACCTTCTTTTCTGTCGTCATGGCGGAGATCGTCGATGCCTCGCTTTGTGAGGCGAGAATTAGAGAGGCGTGACCGGAGGTGAAGCCGATTTTTTTTCTCGACGACTCGACTACCTTGCTTCACCGAAGGTGAAGACCTCTCTTCCTTTGGAAGGAGGGAGTGGTGGAGGATTGGTTGCCTCTCTGAGTGTCGGCTCGAGGCCATGTCTTCACCTTACCTTTGGTGATGGGGGAAGGCGGCACCCAGATTTGAACTGGGGAATCGAGGATTTGCAATCCTCTGCCTTACCACTTGGCTATACCGCCGAGGGGGATCTTAATATGACATTGTACCATTAAATTTTTTTTTTACAATCGATCTTCGACACGTCTTCACCATTGACGAAAAGAAATGATAATTTGTCTCGGCTTTGCACTGCGTGATATGAGGACCCATCATGAAGGAGGTAGATGACCATGGAAGAGAAGGTGAGTCGACCAGATGGTTCTTTTTTTATTCCCGACTTTGTAGAGATTCAAAAAAAAAGTTTTTTCCAATTTGTAGAGGCCGGCATTATAAAAGAATTTCAGAGGATGGGGCCCATCCGTGCTGGAGCTGGTGAGGTAAAAATTCTATTTCATCCAACCCGTTTCGTTCTCACCCCTCCCGACTGCTCGATTAGAAAAGCGATTCTCCAAGGGAAAACGTATGAGTCGAAGCTCTATGTGCCGGCCACGATGGTGTCGAAGGGGGGGGTTAAGGGGGAGGCTGAATGGGTGTTAATTGGGAGTATTCCTCTTATGACAAGGCGGGGCCATTTTATCATCAACGGCTCACCACGGGTCATCGTTAATCAAATGGTTCGATCGCCCGGCATTTATTTTCATAAACGATTTGTGGGAGGAAAAAAAAGGAGACGGGTGTACTATGCCGACCTGATACCCCTCTTTGGAAGTTGGATTCGACTTCAGCAAAGGGAGGGGGAAGATCTTTACGTTCATCTCAAAAGAACGCCAAAAATTCCGTCCCAACTTCTCTCCGCCTGCATGGCCGCCCTTGAACAGGAAGGGTGGAAGGGGAGGGAAAGGGGGACCTCTTCGATGCGCTGGAGATATCGGTCAAGATTGGCGTTCCATCTGTTGGATCATTTCGTCAGGGGGAGCATGCCCGACGATCGATGGAAGAAGATAGAGGAGAAGCTGGATCAATGCCGAGGGGAGGAGGAAGGCGGAAACCCGCCGCTTGCGCGAGAACTACGTCTCGCTGGCTGGGTGGGAGGTCGGTGGAGAGCAACCGACATCGACCAAGACCTCCTAGAGAGGATCATTCCTCCCGTCTCCAACGTGGAGGGAAGCGAAGGTGGAGAGGAGGGGCGACTCGATGCCGATTCATCGAACGATGAGTCGGTCAAGCCACTACCGACGACCAAAGGGGAGGGGTGGAGGGAGGCTTTTTTAGCCGGTGCTCGCGCCTGGTCTCGACATCGTATCGAGGAGGTAGCCATCGACTCGACTGTTGAAGGCCAGGATCGGGAGATGACCATAAATGAAATTGCCTTTTTCCTTTCCCTTCCCCGCCGGAGGTCGATGGCGTCTTCCTCATCCCCTTCCCTAAAGGGGATGGGAATGGGGATGGAGATAGTGGGGAAGACGGATCAACTCCTTGCACGACTGGAAATGGCCGACCTAGACCAGCTGCCGTCTCACTTTACCACCTCCGCAGGCTGGGGGGCTGCATTGACAAAGATGACGTCTTTGCTGTTTCTACGGGCATCCCCTTCCCGTTCCCGCTGCCAACGAGCACGATCCTTCGTTTTTAAGAAATTAAAGAACCCAGCCGCCTATACTTTAGGGCGATTGGGTCGAACCCGCCTCGATAAGAAATTGGGGGATGGGAAGACGGGATCCCTGCTTTCGTGTGGGTCGACACAATTGATGGCGAGGGATCTGGAATTGGCTCAACGCTACATGGAACGGTTTAAAAAAGGAAAAGTGGTGGTCGATGACATCGATCATTTAAAGAATCGTCGAGTCAAGACGTGCGGAGAGTTATTACAAAATCAATTTCAGGTGGGCCTTGATCGATTACAAACTTTGGTTCGCTTTAAGGTAAGCCGGGGAGAGGAGTCTCTTTCTGTCAAAAGGGTGATCGACGTGAAAGCTCTGGATACGGCCTGGCGGGAATTTTTTGGTTCCAATCCGCTCTCCCAATACATGGATCAAACCAACCCGTTGGCGGAAATTACTCACAAACGACGTGTCAGTTGTCTGGGACCGGGAGGGGTAAGCCGAGAAACGGCGGGCATGTCAATGCGGGGAATTCATCCAAGTCATTATGGGCGAATCTGTCCCATTGAAACACCGGAAGGAAAGAACGCAGGCCTTGTGAACTCCTTGACGAGTTATACGCGAGTCGGTCCTGAGGGGGTGTTGGAAACACCCTACTACCGTGTCGAGGAGGGCTTTATTCAGCGAAGAAAAGGTTTCCATTTCTTTTCATCGCAGCGGGAAGAGGAGGAGAGGGCGAAGATTGCTCCCGCCGACATTCTTTCTTCCCGCTCCCCTCTGCTGCCTACCACGCGTCTCCCGCTACGACGAGGTGATAATTTAATCGACAATTTTAACCAAGCTGCTCGAGAAAGAATCCAGTATGTCGGCATTTCACGAATCCAAATGATCTCCATCGCGACCTCTTTGATCCCCTTCTTGGAGCACAATGACGCAAACCGAGCCTTGATGGGCTCCAACATGCAACGCCAGGCTGTGCCACCATTAACACTGGAGCACCCCATCGTCGGTACTGGCCTAGAGGGTCGGGTTGTAGGGGAGTCGGGACATGTTTTGGAGGCGCAGACGACTGGCCGAATCTCTTACGTCAGTGGAAGAATGATCCTTGTGCAGCGAAGGGAAAGGGGGCGTCGAGAGACAGCCTGGTCACCGCGGATCAAACCACGAGTGTCGGCCCCCTCCTTGGGGGGAGCAGCATCCTTTGATCTGACTGGAAAGAGGATCCGCCTCTTTTCACCGGCATCGACCTCAGCTACAAAGTCGTCGCTAATGAAACGAAAGGGTGGTGTGTGGGAAGTGGCATCAGCTCTCACCCATGTTTCGGTGCGCCGGAGACTAGGCGTCCAGTCCCCTCCGTCGAGCCGACTCGACCCGAGCAGCGTCGGGGATGCTGAAGCTTTGCAAAAAAGACTTCTCCAGTATGCGACGCTCCGCTCGCCCCACCTCCCCTTTCCGGACATGGGAAGAGGGGTCGGAGAGGGGGGGTTCGACTCATCTCCATTCAAGGGAGATGAGTGGGGATTGGAGATGGGGTATGATTCTTACTCGCTTCAACCCTTCGAGCAATCGAATCAAAAGACCTCCCTATGCCAGAGACCCTGGGTTCGTGAAGGGGAGTGGGTGCAACCCGGCGATCTTCTGGCTGACTGCGCAGCGAGTCAAGGTGGTCGACTCTGTTTGGGAAGAAACGTGATCGTCGCCTACCTTCCCTGGGATGGGTATAATTTTGAAGACGCCGTCGTCGTGAGTGACCGGCTCCTTTTCGACGACTTGTATACTTCACTCCATATTAAACGATACGATCTTCACATCGAAGAGACGGAACGGGAGAAGGTGAAGATTACCAGAAAGAATGAGTTTCTCTCCCGCGCTGAAAGGGCGTGTCTGGATAAAGATGGGGTAATTCGGGTTGGAAGATGGGTCGAGACGGGCGATCTTTTGGTAAGCCGAGTGGTCGATATCGAAAAACGACGCTTGTCCGGCTACCAGCGATTGGCGTATGAGATCCTTCGAAAGAAACCTCCAACGACTCGGGATATTTCCCTCCGCGTCGGCAAGTGGATCGAGGGTCGAATCATCGAGGTTGAAAAAGAGTTTGAGGGGCCGCCAAGGGGGCCCAAGAAGTTGGTTTCGGTTCGACTTTATCTCGTGGAAAGAAAAAAGATTCAGGTGGGGGATAAGGTGGCGGGACGACATGGAAATAAAGGGATAGTCTCTACGATTCTTCCTCGTCAAGATATGCCATACCTCCCCGACGGTACGACCGTCGACATGGTGCTCAATCCGCTCGGTGTCCCCTCCCGAATGAATGTTGGTCAAGTCTTTGAATCACTGCTCGGCCTCGCAGGAGGTTTTTTAAGGCAGCGATTTACAATCACCCCCTTCGATGAGATGTATGGGGCGGAGGCGTCTCGAAGTTTAGTTTATCTCAAGCTCTACCAAGCACGACTCCGAACTGGCCACGACTGGCTTTTTTGTCCAGATTTTCCTGGAAAAAGCAGGATCTTCGATGGCCGTTCAGGGGAGGCGTTCCATCAACCGGTCACCGTTGGAAGGGCCTACATGCTGAAGTTGATTCATCTGGTCGATGAAAAAATTCACGCTCGAGCAAGGGGGCCTTACAGCCTAATTACGCAACAACCGGTCCGTGGGAGATCGAAGGGTGGGGGACAGCGATTGGGTGAAATGGAGGTCTGGGCCGTTGAAGGATATGGGGCAGCCTACACGCTCCAAGAAATATTGACGACAAAGTCCGACGATCTTCAAAATCGAAGAAGCGCATGGCAGTGGATCGTCCAAGATCGTGCATGGAAGGACCGAAAGGAGCTTCCGGTGGGAAGATCGGGAGGGTTTCTTATCCTCCTGCGTGAATTACAATCTCTTTGCTTCGACGTTGGTCTCGTTGGCTCGAGGCCGCCTCAAGACGGCCAAATTGCCCCTTCCCCACTTACAAAGCAGAAGAGGGGAAGAATTCGCCCCCAAAAAATGCAGAAAATCTAAAAAGAGATATCGAGTTTGACTTCCACGGTGGAGAGGCTCAAGAAAACAGGGTTGATGACTACACTCTTCAAAGAGGAGATTCCTTCTTTGAGAGGTCGTTTCCAAAGAATATAGAGAAGGGCGGTCAGTAGTCGCCTCCAGCTCTATATCTCGATAAATGACGAGATAGGAAGTGTCGCATCACCTTTACCCAAGGTAAATACGATGCGAGAGTCAGATTCTGAAGGTGACAAGGGTAAAAAGGCGTGGTTGTCTTCCAGAACTGGACTTCTCAAAAAAAAATTCGTTGAGAAGTTTTTTTGAGAAGATTAAAGTAGAAGAATGTGAGGAAAAAAATCGATGAGCGAATCGCCAGACACCGCATTGTCAAGGCAGCATGAGAAGATGCCCTCCATGAAACCCCCCTTCCCTCGACCCGACTTAAGAGATCGATCGAAGAAGGAAGAGGTCGGCTCCTCTTCACCAAAGGCCGTACCTTTGATACTGCCCAAGGCAGGGTCCAAGGCGAAGCCGGGGTACCCTTTCTCGAAGGGTATGCCAAAGCAGCTGAAGGGAAAAACGCCATTTTTCGATCCTCCATTTCATCCCCATCCCCAAAGAGGAAGGGGAAAGGGAACAGCGAAGTTGAAGCCATCACCTTCCCCATCCCCAAAGGGGAAAGGGAAGGGAAAGGGCAAAGGTGATGCGATGGTAAAGCTGAAGCCGACTCTGCCCCCTGAATGGCGAGGGTCGAGCCTCTTTCCCCCCCTTGAGTCGAAGGACCCGTCGATGGCCCAAGGAAGCGAGACGGGGTGGACAAGACTCGACCGCATTGAAATTGGAATTGCCTCACCGGAGCAGATTCGGGGCTGGGCGGAGCGGATGCTCTCGACAGAAAGTGTGGTGGGAAAGGTCGAGAATCCGGACACAGTAGAATATAAAACGCATCGGCCGATCAGAGATGGATTATTTTGTGAGCGAATTTTTGGTCCAGTTTCCAGCCATCGGTGTGGATGTGGTCGGCGGTGGTCGTCACCCCCGTTGATCCCCCCATCCTCTTCGCCGTCTTTCTTCCCCCCCAAGTGGAAGGTGTTACGCGTCTGTCCCCTATGTGAGGTAGAACCAACATCCTCATGGGTACGTCGAAGTCGATTGGGATACATCGAGCTTTTTTCCGGTGTGGCCCACCTGTGGCATTGGCGAGGTCGCTCCAGCCATATCACCGATCTGGTCGGAATAGCACGGCGAAGCTGGCTGGAGAGGCTCGTAAAATGTAATACCTTTCTCCTTCAACCGGTCGATGGAGCAGAAGAGCCTATCCAACTTTTACGACGACGCTCCCCTTCCCATCCCCTTCGTAGAACAGCTTCGGTATCCTCATCACCAAAGGTGAAAGCTTCAGCTTCACTGTTCCCCTTCCTCTTCCCCGATGGGGATGGGGAGGAGAAAAAAAGGCGCGACGTTTCATTCTCTACCACGCTTTTTACCGAAGAGTGGAGCGAAAAGAAAAAATTCTCGTCTTTATTGAAAGGAGGCCCCTCGGTGAAGCGACGCCAAGCAAGGAGGGTTCGAAAAGGAGGCAGATATTTTCAATGCCAGACTTTTCCTTGCCGCCCCATTGTGACTTGTTCCCACACCTACAGGGGAGCATTTCGTGCCTTTTTGGTGGAGCCGGCCACCCGGGAAGATAGGCCGCTGCTCCACCATCGTCGCGCCAAGCCTTCCCTTTCCCCTTCTTTTCCCCCTTCCCCTTTGGAAATGGAGATGGGAAAGGGTATGGCTTCAGCTTCGCTGATGGCGTCGCCCACGGCGTCGCTTCACCAAACAACGCGTAGCCCCCTCTGGTTAAAAAATACTTTTTCCAACCTCCTCGCAATTCATCCGATGAATCGTGAAGAATCGGCGCAAGAGGTGCTCCGCCAGACCGGGGGAGAAGCGATTCAACATCTTCTACGAAAGGTCGATTTGACCGTCTTGAGGCGAAATCTGAAACATCGTCTTCTCGACTTAGAGCGCCTTCTTTTTGACTTAGACAGAAGACGACAAAAAATGAAGAGGGTGGTGAAAAATGTGAAACGAGAGCGAGAATTGGTGATTCGTCGCATCAAGGTGGTACACTCCTTCCTGGCGAGTCGTCGGAGACCGGAGTGGATGGTATTATCAAATCTCCCCGTTCTTCCCCCCGACCTACGACCCATCATCCGGACTCCCGACGGAGTCATTGCCGCCTCCGATCTGAATAGGCTGTATCAACGAATTTTATACGCCAATAGAGGGCTTCGGAGGCTGTCGATCGTCAATCCAAACACGATCTCCCTTGCAAAGAGGTCTCTTCAGGAGGCAGTCGATGCGCTGATAGAGAATGGGAAGGGAGGTGGCAAGGCGGTCCTCGATCACACAACGGGTCAGCCATTGAAGTCGATATCCGCTTCGTTGAAAGGAAAGAAGGGGCGGTTCCGGCACCACCTTCTCGGGAAGCGGGTCGACTATTCAGGCCGATCAGTCATCATCGTCGGACCAACGCTCCACCTGCATCAATGTGGTTTACCCAGAGAAATGGCCATCGAGTTGTTTCATCCCTTCTTAATTCGGTACCTTCAAGTCCATCGACGTGCTACCAACGTCGCCACCGCCAAGCGATACATCGATCAACATCGACGGGTTATTTGGAAAATATTGGAGCAGGTGATTGGACACCACCCCGTCCTTCTTAATCGAGCACCAACCTTGCATCGACTCGGAATACAAGCCTTTCAACCGATGCTGGTTCAAGGTCGTGCCATCCATCTTCACCCCCTCGTCTGCACTGGCTTCAACGCCGACTTCGATGGCGACCAGATGGGTGTCCATATTCCTCTCTCTTTTCAGGCCCGAGCCGAAGCGTGGAGGTTACTTTGGTCGGTCAATAATCTTCTGTCGCCCGCCACAGGTCAGCCCATCGTCGTCCCGACCCAAGATATGGTACTGGGATGTTACTACATCACGAGCTTGGATGAAAAGATGGCTTTTCAAAACCTTGCTGCGTCGGTTTCTCCCAAGCACGCAGAATCACCGAAGCTGAAGCCATCACCTTCCCCTTTGGCGATGGGGATGAGGAAGGGGCTTTACTTTGCCAACTTGCAAGATGCGTTGGGGGCCCATACAGCTGGCCACATCGCGCTGCATACTCCCCTCTGGGTTCGATTTGCGGGCAAATTTGAAAGTCAAACCAATTCGGAGGAACCCCTTGAAGTTCGCATCCATGTCGATGGAAGGCAGCTTTCCATTCGCTCTGAGGTGCAACAAATGACAAGCACGAGGAGAGGGCGAAGCAGGCTAGTGGGTCGCTACATTCGCACGACGGCTGGACGAATCGCGATGCATGACATCATCCAACCAGGGAGACGGAGGGGATGATCCGCATCACCTTTCCCACCCTTATCCCCCTCTTCATCCCCATCCCTTTCCTTTTCCTCTTTGGGGATGGAAAAGGTGATGGAAGGAGGTCCTCTCGCTTCACTGAAGCGAGAGGGTATTGTTTAAATGTTAGTTTGGTAATTCTTATCTTTGCAAACGTATTCAACGCCTTTTTTAAATGATTTAACCGCCTCGTACTTACCATGAAGCGTAATTTCTTTATACCTCAGGTCGAGTAGGGTAGGGTTTTTTATGTTGAATTTAGTTCTGGCAGTTAGTAAGACGTGATAGTGATACTGGTCTTGCCCTTCAGTTTGGCTGACAGCTTGGCTGATGGCGTGTTTTTCCCTGCCTATGGCGTAATCGCCGAAGTCAACAACCTTTTTCAAACTCTCAAGCACCTCTTGGTGTGTCATTGCCTGCGGGACTTGAGAATACGTGAGAAACAGTTTTCGTGCGCTGATTCGAAAAGATGTTGAAACCTGCTTTACTTTCGCCGCCTTCTTCGCCTCCTGCTCGTTTGTAGGGAGGTCTAAAGAGCCTTGAAGGGGCATACAATGGGGTCCTATGTAAATGAAAGAGGGCTCCGGGATAGACATATTGCCTCCATGTTCATTCTTTTGATATGTTGGGGCCATTGGGACCAAACGGTCCTTAGAGCGTGAATAAAAGGCTTGCTATATCTTTGCGTGGCGCGCCAATCTAAGATTTCCAAGTCGCTGGGGCCACGTGGGGCCATTGGGGCCAAAAAGGGGGTGTCGGTATATGTCCGGTTGGGATAAGCCGGGCTTAGCCGGGTTAAGACGTGTAGTGATTGGGCTTTAAGGCTGAGAGCGTATGGTGAAGGCCATCATAGGGGCTTAGAACCCGGGTAGTCTTGTCCCTTAACGCTCTCGCGCAAAGGAAATGGGAGATGCCGAAGACATGTGATGGTCCAGTTAGCGGAGGGGTAGCCTGTTGGTTGCTGCTTTGATACGGTAAGAGTCTATTGGTTGTCTCGTAGAGGCCTCTAATTGGCCCGTAGAGCGGAGATGGAGGTAATGGCTGTGGATACCTATCCTGCTGCCCCTGTAGGTGCGGTTGTAGAGGCAATAAGGCCGTTTTGTCGGCTTTGGGTGGTCTGAACAGGGTTAAGTTTAAGCCCGAGAAAGAAGGTTCCCTTGTAATCCCTGGTTTTGGTGGTGGCTATGTGGAAATGGAATTCAAGGAGTACTTCAAGTCGTCTGGTAAAGTATCGAACAGAGAGTGGAGGTGCCTCTCGTTGGCGGCAAGCGTCCTGGTAAGTCTGATAAAGGGAGTTCTCTCCGTTAAGTCGAGTACTGGTGTGTGGATCGATCTGGATGGACTGAATAATCCATCGGTCGAGAAAGGCTTGGTGCGAGGTGGGCGCTAAGCGTAAGTGGATGGGTATCCCGTCTGGTGGATCTGGGGGAGTTAATGGGGGTTTTTGATTCATAGGTAACTGGTTAATTGGTCCCGTCTAAGAATAGGTTTGTAGGAGGTCTGGTATGTACGTGGCTCATCCGAAAAGTGGGGTAAGCTTTCGTCGCGGGTCTTTAGTGGCTTTGGAGATGCGGTATTTAAAACTGGCAGAGGTGTCAAGATCGGGTACATCGACGGTAAGACCTTGAATGGTGTTCCAGGCGGTACGAAATGGTACGGAGTCGTTATACCGTAGGGTAGTGGTAGTGGTATGTTTGTCGCGAAAAGTAGGGTGAAGTTTTGATACTTTCATAAAAAAATGTCCGATCAGTAGACGAGAGATGCGATGATGCCGCCCGACTTTTTCTTTAATCAATGCTTCGAAAAGACAAGGCTAAAGGCCTTTCTTCTTTGGTCATACTCATATTATGGAGGAGCTGCCACCGCCGACATCGCCGGGCGAATGAAGGAGGATGGGTTTCGCTTTGCGACGCAGGCGGGCATCTCAATCGGGTTGGATGATATCCAACGCCCTCCCCAGAAACCACGACTTGTTGCGCAGGCTGAATACCAGCTTCGCTTGACGGAGCGACGTTGCCAAGAGGGGGGTGTCACCGCCGTTGAATGGTCTCAACAGGTGATCGATACGTGGCATCGAACCAGCGAGAGACTACGCGAGGATGTTGTTGACCACTTTCGGGCCACCGACGTGCTTAACCCAGTCTATATGATGGCCTTTTCAGGAGCTCGAGGTAACATCTCCCAAGTTCGCCAATTGACGGCCATGCGAGGCCTCATGGCGGACCCAGAGGGACGGATCGTCGGCTTTCCGATTCGAAGCTCCTTCCGGGAAGGGTTAACGCTGACGGAATACATGATTTCGTGCTATGGAGCTCGAAAGGGGTTGGTCGACACCGCCCTTCGCACTGCCGATGCCGGCTATCTGACAAGACGGTTGGTGGACGTCGCCCACCACGTCGTCGTGAAAGGTGAGACATGCGGAACACGCCAAGGCATCCTTCTCAAGGAGCTTACGTCGACAAAGAAGAAGGGAGTTCCATTGCATGATCGGCTCCTCGGTCGTGTGCTTGCAGCCGACGTTCCGCTGTACCCCGAGTCGACGGAGCTGAATGGCGATCTTCTTCTGGGAAGACGAAATCAGATCATCTCTGACACTCTGGCTGACCAATTGGCGTCCCAACGTCATCAGGTGCTGGTTCGTTCACCATTGAAATGCAGACTGCCGGGTGGGGTGTGTCAACTATGTTACGGCTGGAACCTGAGCAAACGAAAGCTCGTCACCGTCGGCCATGCGGTGGGCATTATTGCGGCGCAATCGATCGGCGAGCCAGGAACGCAGCTCACAATGCGAACGTTTCATACTGGAGGGGTGTTTTCGGGGGAACTTGTGGATGAAATGCGAGCACCTCATTCTGGGGTCGTCCGCTTTCCAAGCCCGTTGCAAGGCCTTCTGATTCGAACCTCCCACGGACGGGTCGCCTTTCTGATTAAAGTTGAGGGGGAATGCATCATTGAGGGCACCGAGTCTCCACGGCTCCACGATGGAGTCTTCAGCTTACCCAAAACCAGCAGCCTTCGGCTTGAAGCGACGACCATCCTTTACGTTCGACAGGGTCAACACGTTTTTGAGGGGGAGGTGATCGCGCAGTCTCCTACCATGGAATCCGAAATGGATGACACGGTCCAAGACACGCGAATTGTGTTTGCACGATCTGCAGGACAGGTCGCCTTGACCCGGTGGAAAAAGGAGAAGGCAAAAAGGAAAAGAGGTGCAAGATTGAGGGCGATCTGGATTCTCGCTGGAAACAGGTTTCCCCTGGCCGACCCCGCAGGGGTGAGAGATCGGTTGAAGGAGGGCCACCCTTCGCTTCCACGACTGACGCCCCCTCGCATCACTTTTAATGATGCGAGCAGCGACGCCGATGGTTCGCAAACCGAAGCGATGCGCACTCCCGCACAACTTCTCCCGATGGGCGGACGACGCATTGATCAGTTGATTCAATCCAACTTTCTTCGACAAAAAGATGGTGAACGGGAAGGAGATCGAATTCGGGTAACGATGGCGACAATCCACCACCTTCATGGATGGGGGGGCCATTTGGTGGATCATCGTTCCTTGCTTACGCAGCTCTTCTATGGAGAAAAATTGAGACCCTTCCTCTTACAAAGAGGGTATCCTCAACTCTCCGGCATCACATGGGAAACGCCGGAGCTGGGGTGCCGTGGGGGGGAGGAGAGGAGGCGGTCGACTCGAAGGGCATTTCAGGGTGAGATGGAACGGCCAAGGGGGAAGAAGGCAGAGGCGACCTCCGGCGCGATCCTCTTGGCGGGAGATCAAATAAGCTTCTCGACGGGAGAAGAAAGGCCATTCGTCTCGGTGGGGCAATTTCTTCATGCCGGACAACGCCTCGCTTCCAGCGTAGCAACCCCGATGCCGGGACAGGTGATACGAATCGAGCGAGGCGCGGTGACGATGCGCCGAACGGAAACGATTCTCGCCTATGCACGGTCCCAGTTCTTTGTGGCCGAAGGGGAATGGATCGATGGAAGCACCCCCCTTGTCGAATTACCGTATCGCCAATTGATGATCGATGACATTGTTCAAGGAATTCCAAAGATTGAACAACTTTTTGAGGCCGCCCATGAAAAGGATGGCCAGCCCATCAAAAATGGTGTTCAGGAGCGGTTGAAACTCCTTTTTCAAACGTATGGCGCATACCTCCCCCTGGGAGAAGCAGTGAAACGAAGTATGGACGCCATTCAAGAGATGTTGGTGGAAGGGATTTTAAAGGTCTACCTTTCCCAAGGTGTCGTCATAGCCGACAAACATCTTGAGATCATAATCCGACAGATGACCTCCAAGGTCGCGATCACGACGCCTGGTCGAAGCGGCCTTTTTCGGGGAGAGTACGTCGCTGTAGACGTGGTGGCAAAAATTAATCGATCCCTTCCTCGCGCGGCGGAGAAGGCTGTCTATCGACCAGTTCTTTGTGGCATCACCCGAACCGCCCTCGACTCCGAAAGCTTTCTGTCGGCTGCGAGTTTTCAGGAGACGACTCGCGTCTTAACTCGATATATGGCGTGTGGAAAAATCGATTATTTACGCGGTCTTAAAGAGCATGTCATCGTGGGAGATTTCATCCCAGCAGGGACGGGCCTTAAAACCAATCAGGAATTTCATCCTGCCCCCTTTCCCCCTCCCTTTGAGGGGATGCTTCCCTCCCTTCGATTTGCATCATCTTTGCCCAAAGGGTAAAGGTAATTCGATACCTTTATTCCACCTCGCATCACCTTTACCATTTCCATCTACATTCCCAAAAAAGAAGGGGAAGAGGAAGCTGATGCGATCGTAGTCCCCTGCTCAACTCCTCACCTTTGGCACCAGCACGCGTCTTCACCAAAGGTGTTCACCAAAGGGGTATCTTTACACACACCACTAAGGGGGCGCTTCAACAAAGCTCCTTGGTGGAAACGAGGCTGCAGCGTGAAGAAAAACCGTATCCTAGAGACGGAAAAAGGGTTTAATGTCGGGAATAAACTTTTTCACATTGAATGGGAACTCCGAGCTTCCTGGCCAGACAAAGCCACCACGGGTGGGTGGAATGACATGTCGCTCCACCGCCTCCGATGCCAGATTTTCTGGCCACGACTCGATTTCCCAATCATGATACTCGCCGTTCGGATGAAGGAATAGATTTACTCCTTCCAAAAGCTTTCTCTTTTTTCTTGAAGTGATATGAAAAGCGCGTCCTTTCCCACCGTCGAGCTTTTCAAGGGTGGCATCGGCCTTAGCGTCGCCATCGGGCAAAGAGAGGTCGAGGTGAAATCGATCCGTTGAAGCAAGCGCTGTGGAGTGAGGGGAGGCCAACTTCGCCTTCGTCGAAGAGAGCGGCCAGGCAGTAAACAGTATTTTTCTACTGGAAGTGAGGATGGGATTATCAGGGGACTCTGATCCTCCGTTCGTTTCCTTGTGCTTTAGCTGCGCTAATGGGGGCGAAAGGCGTCTAGCCAGAGGAAGATATTCCTTCACATCTTCTCGACACACTTCTTCGTCCGGTATCCGCATACCATGAGTCGAAAGGTAGCGAGGCAAGTATCGAGTTGTGATGACCAGCTTTCGCAGCTGCTCATCCCACCCGGCGTAGAAGGGCTTGGAATGTGCCATTTCAATGAAGGGCGACGGATCGATCCCTTGAGTCGACGACGGATCATCACGTAGCGCCGCAGAGACCTCTTCATGAACCAGTGGGTGCTGTCCCCCTTCCATTGAATGGAACAGGGGTTGATCGAATTTTAAAACACGCGCTTCCTCCGCGCCTCCGGTCGGAGCGACGCTCCCGGAGCTCTGGTCTGGATCGAGGGAGATCGAAAAGAGGCGACGAACAACCTTCAATGTCCCTTTAAACTGGTGGTTATACACTCGATCTGCATAGCTGATCGCCTCTTCCTCATCTTCCTCTTTATCTCCATTCCCATCCCCACCCCTATCTGCATCCCTATCCCCATCCCCAAAGGGGAAGGAATCATTTTTGGTGATGCGAGGCGAAGGTGATGCCACACCGTCGGCTTCACCAAGGGCGAAGTGATCGAAACCATTTTCCCTTTCTTTCCCTTGTAATTCGATAAAATCGTCGAGGCTAGCGTAGTAGTCGGCAAGAATCTGACGTCGTCGAAAAAGGTCAATCTCCTCTTCGATGGTCAGCGAGTGGGAGAGGGGTTGTCGAGACAAGAAGGCGTCGATGTCAACTCGGAGAAGGAGGTGGTAGATTGGATTTGTATAAAATTTGGTTTTTAGGTATCGTTCGAGGGTGGTTGGTGGAAGGATGTCCTTGAAGAATAAAGGAGAAAAGCCTGCCTTTGTTCCCTGAAAAAAGTCATTGAATATGACCTCCTCGGGCTCAATCTTCCTTCTTTCCTCCTCCTCCACGTCGTTCTCAGCCGTCTCGAAGGGGGAGTTCATTATTGGCTCGACTTTCTCCTTGGTCTCTTTTAAAGTGAAGGGTTGGCTTTTTTTCCCTGCTTGTTTGGTAGCCTTCCCCTCCTTCTCGTCGAGAAGGGGGTCGGAAAAGAAAACCACGGAATCACGCTCCTCTTCCTGATAGCTGTTTCCTTCCTTTTCGTCAGAGGAGGGGTCGAGGACATCGAGCTCGTCAAACTCTCGATACCATGGAAGGCTCCCCCCTTCCGACGACCCTTCGACCCCCTTCATCGACTCGTTTTTACGAGGTGGTCTTGGTTCGAGGACGAGTTGAACCTTTCTTTTGCCTCCGTCTCCACCAAAAATAGTGGCCCACCTGCCAAAGGCCTTTCCTTTTCGACCTCCCGCCGAAAACATTCTTCGATCTGTCCGCGCTGTCCAATACTGCTCACCTTGATAATTGACGTCTTCAAAGGTTTGTCGTAAGGAAGGCTTTAAATATCGGCCCTCATCGAAGGGAGTCACGTCGGTGTCGAGGCCATTGTAGTTCGACGAGGCGCCAAGATAGCGGCCTCGGTCGACCATGCCGGCTGGAGAAAAGATTGTCCCTTCCAACGCCTTATCCTGCGGAACGAAGCCCAACCCTCTCGTGAACAGGTAATCTAATCCATAGTATGGAATTGAAGCGAGACTCAAGGCGGTCACCCCCACCAAGAAGCAGAAGTTGAGCCGATTGATCAAGCGTGACGTTGTCATCGTCGACCAGCTAAGCCAGCGATCTTTCATAGCTAGGCCAAGAAGCGCAAAGAGAAGACCGAAACAACAACTCCCAAGGAAAAAGCCCATCACGTAGAGGGCGTGTCCTCCAAAGGAAGAGAGTGAACTCGTCGTAAAAAAATGTTCGACGGAGCTTGGATCGGTTGTGAGGGTCAAGTTTCCAACGTATTGAAAAATACTACTCTGTTCACACCACGTCAAAAAGAGATTGATCAGAAAAAATTGAAGCAGTTTTTCCTTCTCCCATGAGGCTACCACCTTGACCGAAGGCGCGTGGCAGATCGTGTAGACCATCTGGAGCAAGACAATAAGACCTACCAGATAGGTGAAAGGTTCTAAAGAAAGCCACGGGAAGATCACCCCCCTCCAACCAAACAGAATGGCAGCAAGGAAGGAGGAATGGCCAATGATGCTTCCCAACCCGGCTGCCAGCCCAGCTGGGATGCCTTCCACTAAGAGCCGTCTTCCAGCAAGGAGGTGAATCGCCGACGTTGGAAGAGAGACGAAGAGGCTGTTTAAAAACCCAACAAAAAATTTGTTTTCTAAAAAGGAAGGTGACTCGAGAAGACGGAAGGCGTTCAAAGGCGGGCTCTCGAGAGGATAAAAATTCTCTCGGAGGATCGCCACCGACATCGATGGCACCAAAGTTGGTAAGGAAGAGAGGTCGGTCAGCCATCGAAGGCTCAGCAGATAAAAGAAACCGTATTTACAACTTTCAAGAAGGTAAAGCAAGGTATGCTGGAATAGAAAAAGAAGACTTCCATGGGTCGACATCGAGTCGTAACTCTGATTGATAAAGTCGACATAATCTCGAACGGCGGTCACAAATGACATAGCTGCTTTTCCAAAATGAAAGTCGGCATCGACAGGCCGCCACCCCTGCCTTGGTGTCGGTCTGGTTATATTAGTGAGTGAGACGGCGGGGTGGGCTCACGCTCATCACCTTCAGTTTGACCAAAGGTAAGACCACAGACCGGCATACCATGGTCAACTACCAGGCCGTTCGGCCTAGCCAAACCTGTTTTGAGGCCCAGTGAAGGGCCTCGGCTTGACAGGTTGGTTAAGCTGACGCGTGGAACCAAGTATACACTCGCGAGATGGAAATAGCAAAGAGTGACGCCTTGCGCCTTCCTTAACCTAGGCGTCCCTTTTCGAAGGGCTTGGCTTCTCGGATCAGCGAAGCTGAAGCCATCACCAAAGGTGTTCACGAAAATCATTTTTTCAAATGATTCCCCCCAGGCATTATCTTACTTTCTAAAGAAGGTTCGCTTCAATACCTCTGGTAAAAAAGAAGGTGATCGATTTGGTAAATCGAAGCAAGCGTGATGGCTGAGCCACCAAGGGGAGGAAACAGTCGATCCAAGATTATCATCCTCGCAGCTGTCGATGATCATCCTCGCAGCTGTCGATTCCAGGATTGAAACATGTTGACACCACCAAGCAGCAACAAAGAAAGAAGGAGGACGACGGTCCCGACCACCGTTGCGCTTTCGTATTCATACTGCTCCAAGTTTTGAAAAATTAAGACCGGAGCGATGAGATCCTTCAATGGAATATTGGAGGAAACGATCACGATCGAGCCATACTCGCCGATGGCTCTAGAAAAAGACAACGTCACCCCCACCAAGATCGATGGAAGCAGAGAAGGAAATAAGACTCGTCGAAATGTATCGAGCGGAGAAGCTCCTAAACACCAGGCGGCCTCCTCCAACTCCACATCAACCTCACGCAAGACGGGTTGCACGCTCCGAACCACGAAGGGAAAAGAGACGAAAATCATTGCAACCAGGATCCCAAGACGGCCAAAGAGAATCTGTACCCCACACTGCGCCGCCACCTGTCCAATCCATCCTTGGTGACCATAGACGGTCGCAAGCGTTAGTCCGGCCACGGAGGTCGGCAATGCAAAGGGAAGATCGACCGCCATGTCCAACACCTTTTTCCCAGGAAATTGGTACCGAACCAGAACCCAAGCTAAGATGAAACCAAAGAAGCCATTCAACAGCGACGCTAGAAAAGCCATGGACAAGGTCACCCCATAGGCTGAGAGCGCAATTGGCTCCGTCGCTATGTGCCAAAAATGTGACAAGCTCGTTCTCCCTGCCGTTGCAACCAGTGAAAATATGGGAAGAATCAACATGAAAAATAGATAAAGCAGGCTACCTAACCACGGCCAAGGAAGGTTTTTTTTTTGCATGATTCGGGCTCCGTTCGATCACTGTCGGTAAGAGTAGACCCCACCATCTCACCTGTTCACCGAAGGTGATTATCAAAGGTAATTACAGAAGATGATTACCGAAGGTAATTATCAAAGGTGATGGGGCAGGTGGAAGACCTTGCAAGGCGTAATGCCTCACACCGGCACCGTCATTTGCCCTTCGATGGTCGAGCAGCCAGTCAACAACGGTTCTGGCGATGCACCCTGGAAAAACTGACTTCTCCCATGCTCAAGATTCATCCCTGCACGCCTCGAAGTGGAGACTGCCTTGAAGAGACTTCTCGAATGGAGATGCAATGGCGAAGAGTTGGGTTAAAAGGCCGCGTTTTGACGTGCCTTTTCCCGTACGTTCTGGGAAAAGCTACTTTTTTAAAACGAGGCGCCTAGGGAGGCTCGGCCTCTTCGCTTCACCAAAAGTAAAGCCAGAGGACCTTGCTTCACCAAAAGTGATGAGATCGACACCCCGCCTTTTCACCAAAGATGAAAAGATTAATGACAGTGATGCGTCGAAGAACCACTCCAAAAGGACGGTGTGATCTACCGACCTCTTAAAACCTGCATCGAGGCGTCTCGCTTTGCGATTTATCCTCGTTTTTCTTTCCTCGAAGGATGAGACGCGATGCGCTTCCCATCACCTTTGGTGAAGCTACTCCTAAATCACTTGTGGTAGGACCCTTGGTCGAGACCGAAGGAAGACCAAGATCCCGTAATGCCGATCTTAGGCGTTGAAAGGAGATGCCCTAATCGTAGGCTGGAAAGCAAATCTAGAATGACTCGAAGAGGGTAAAATGTGAGGATTATTCAATCATATTATGATACGTGGCGACGGTGGAGGGCGAAATTTTATTTAAATACCGAAAAATCCAATACTTAAAGACGGTATCCAAGAAGACAGGAAAGGTGGCGACAAACAAAAAAATGAAATCTTGATTTTCCGGCCACCCAAAATGCTGTAAGAGGAGTTCGATGCTGATCTCCCACCCACGAGGGGAATGAAACCCAACCAGGAGATCGGTGAGGAGAATAAGAAGAAATGATTTGGTGGTATCGCTTAAGCTATAGATCGATTCCGTCAAGAATGATTTTAAAATAATGATCTGGGGGCGCATCGAAAAGAAAAGCAACGCAAGCGTACTGAAAGCAATGAAATCACTGCATAAATTTGTAATCGCTACGACACTTTCATCATTGTAGATCAGCGCCAATTGAAGTGTTTTTTGCTGAATTGCTCGTTGTACTGTTCCTTCCAAGGAGGAAGTGACGTCAGGGGGGTTTTTAGAATTCTTGACTTCCTCCTCTTCGATCAATGATTCAAAGAACAATTTTTCTGAAAAATCCTCCATTTCTTGCAATGCTCGACCTTGCTGATACGAATTTAAAAACAGGTCTGTTTGATGACCATTCCAAAAATATTCGGTGACCGGCCTTATAAAGCAGACCTTCACAATGAGACTCACACCGATGGGAATCAAGAGAAGGGTAAGTAAACATTTGATCGAAACCAGCAATTGATACCGAGAGATACGAAATTCTTGGACGGCCACCACTTCCGCCTCCGGTAAAAGTTGTTGTCGAAATCTCTCCAATGTTCGAATGATCGATCGTGGCACAAGGCCGGTTGGCTCGAAGGCCGGCTTTTCCATTTCTTTTCTCCTCAAATCCAACAAAAATAGACTATCGAGTCCATTCGATTCTATTCGAGTCCATTGGACCTTCGATTTCATCGAGCTTTATCAGGCCTTTGAACTATCGAGTCTTTTCCACCCCCCCCCACCTCGGGGAGAGGATTACCTTACTCCTCAGGTAGGGCTTGAACCTACGACCAATCGGTTAACAGCCGACCGCTCTACCACTGAGCTACTGAGGACTTACTTGAGAGTCTATCCGACAAGGAATGAAAAATTAACTCTCCCACTTTGGCAGCAAAGACATTCAAGTAGAATGGCGATGACACGAGTTGGAGATGCTTTTTATTAAGGAAAGTAAGGAAATGCCACGAGATTGACGGGATTCGAACCCGCAACTTCCGCCGTGACAGGGCGGTGCTCTAACCATTGAACTACAATCCCTTCCATCTCCATGCCGATCTCCATCTTCTTTTTTATCCCCATTTCCATCCCCAAAGGATAAGGGGAAGAGGAACAGCGAAGCTGATCAACTTGGCTCATGCTTCATTATGGGGTCGAGTGGGGTTCTTGTCAACCCTCGATGTCATCGCCAAAGAGCCGACCACCGTCTTTCCTTCCAGCCGGCGCGTCGGCTGCCTTCACCAAAGGTAATGAGAAGCGGAGGCCGAGTAACGGTCTTAGCTTCGCTGATGGAAAAGCCCACTATCGGAGTTGAACCGATAACATTCGGTTTACAAAACCGATACTCTGCCAATTGAGTTAAGCAGGCCTATCTGTCATTGTAGCCAATTTTTTAAAGGTGTGCAAGCTGAACTTCAACGCGATCAAGGGTGGTTACCCAATTCGGTCATGGAGCAACGCCTTGAAGTTCCCTTTGATTCCAGCTTTGCTCTCCCCCCCTTCTAAAAAGAGGAGTGTGGATAGACCAGATCGTTCACCCAGCCAAGGAAGGAGACGGCCAAGGGAACAGTGTCAAGGTCAGCCTCACGTTACGGGATGACAACCCTAAAGCATTAAAAGAGCAGAGAGCAGGATACCCCTTCTCTTCTTATCCAGCTTTGGATAAGGGCTGCACTCTGCATTAAAGAGATCGTTCATTCCACTGGCGTTGCGTCATTCCATGATTGGTCTGTCCGACCCAGCAATCTTCGCTTCGAGACATGTGCAGGGGGTGTTGGTCTTCGATCAACGGAGGCCGTGAAGGTCTCGAACCCTTGACAATGGAAAGGTAAAAAGGAGGGTATAGTTTACGACCCCCAAGGCACCTTTTTTTCGTGGTATCATAGTGTCATGGAAAAACAAGTTGTTGCCCTCTTAAAAGGGGAGTCATTTCGATGGGCGGCATAGTTCGCCGCATCATTCTGTTTTCCCTTCGCCATCAGCAAAGCTGAAGACCACAGGCATCGACTCGGTAGGGTGGTGGCGAAGCTGGGTAGGGAGGTTCCCTACTCCGTTCACTGAGGAGGGTAGAGGCTCTGTGACAAGATTCGTTTGAAGGAGGAAATCGATGACAATTAGTCCACCAAGGCAGGAAGGAAAGAGGGTCAAGATTGTAGTCGACTCAAACCCGGTCGAAACGAGTTTTGAAAGATGGGCAAAGCCAGGCCATTTTTCAAGAACCCTTTCAAAGGGTCCAGCGACGACGACCTGGATTTGGAATCTTCATGCCGATGCGCATGATTTCGATAGCCATACCAGCGATCTTGAAGAGATTTCACGAAAAGTCTTTAGTGCCCACTTTGGCCAATTAGGTATCATTTTGATCTGGTTGAGCGGGATGTATTTTCATGGAGCACGATTTTCTAACTACGAAGCGTGGTTGAGCGATCCGGTCCACATGAAACCGAGCGCACAGATTGTCTGGCCCATCGTCGGGCAAGAGATCTTAAATGGTGATGTTGGAGGCGGGTTCCAGGGGATTCAAATTACCTCAGGCTTCTTTCAATTGTGGCGTGCGAGCGGGATTACTAGCGAATTGCAGCTCTACAGCACGGCCATCGGTGGATTGGTCTTGGCGGGGGCGATGTTCTTTGCGGGTTGGTTTCACTACCATAAAGCTGCTCCAAAACTGGAATGGTTTCAAAACGTGGAATCGATGCTGAACCACCATTTGGCGGGTCTTTTGGGGTTAGGAAGTTTGGCATGGGCGGGCCATCAGATTCACGTTTCCCTACCGATCAATAAGCTTCTCGATGCAGGAATAGATCCAAAAGAAATTCCGCTTCCCCATGAATTTATTTTGAATCGGGAATTGATGGCGCAACTCTACCCAAGCTTTGCCAAGGGGTTAACGCCATTCTTTACAATCGATTGGGCAGCCTATACCGACTTTTTAACCTTTCGAGGTGGCCTAAACCCGACGACGGGGGGATTGTGGTTGACCGATCAGGCGCACCACCATCTTGCCATCGCCGTCCTTTTCCTAGTGGCGGGACATCAATATCGTACGAATTGGGGCATCGGTCATAGCATCAAAGAAATTTTAGAGGCGCATCGAGGCCCGTTCACGGGAGAAGGGCATAAAGGATTATATGAAATTTTAACCACTTCATGGCATGCCCAATTGGCGATCAACCTTGCTCTCTTCGGTTCTTTATCGATCATTGTAGCCCACCATATGTATGCAATGCCGCCGTATCCATATATGGCGACCGACTATGGAACGCAACTTTCCCTGTTTACGCATCACATGTGGATCGGTGGGTTTTGCGTCGTTGGAGCGGGTGCGCACGCTGCCATTTTCATGGTTCGTGACTACGATCCAACTAATAACTACAACAACCTTTTGGATCGTGTGATTCGACACCGGGATGCGATCATTTCTCATCTCAACTGGGTATGTATCTTTTTAGGATTTCACAGCTTCGGGCTCTACATCCATAATGATACGATGAGTGCATTGGGGCGACCACAGGACATGTTCTCCGACACCGCCATTCAACTTCAGCCGGTCTTTGCGCAATGGATTCAAAATATTCATACCCTTGCTCCGCAGGTGACCGCGCCCAACGCCTTGGCAGCAACTAGTATCACATGGGGTGGTGAGCTTGTGGCGGTGGGTGGCAAGGTGGCAATGATGCCGATTCCGCTCGGAACGGCCGATTTCTTGGTCCACCACATTCATGCCTTTACGATCCATGTCACCGCGCTAATCCTATTAAAGGGTGTTCTCTACGCGAGAAGCTCTCGACTGATCCCGGACAAAGCCAACTTAGGATTCCGTTTTCCGTGTGATGGACCAGGCCGTGGCGGAACCTGCCAAGTCTCAGCATGGGATCATGTCTTTTTAGGTCTTTTCTGGATGTACAACGCGCTTTCGATCGTGATCTTCCATTTCAGTTGGAAGATGCAATCCGACGTCTGGGGAACGGTCAACGGCGGCAGCGTCTCACACATTACGGGAGGAAACTTTGCGCAAAGCGCGAATACGATCAATGGCTGGCTTCGGGATTTTCTCTGGGCGCAGTCATCGCAGGTAATCCAATCCTACGGCTCCGCTCTATCTGCCTACGGGTTGATTTTCTTGGGAGCTCACTTCGTGTGGGCCTTCAGTTTGATGTTCCTTTTCAGTGGTCGCGGCTATTGGCAGGAGTTAATCGAATCGATCGTCTGGGCACACAATAAGCTTAAGGTAGCACCGGCCATCCAACCCCGCGCGTTAAGCATTACGCAGGGACGTGCCGTGGGGGTAGCACATTATCTTCTTGGGGGCATCGCAACCACCTGGTCATTCTTCCTGGCACGAATCATCGCCGTCGGGTAGAAAAGATCGACTTGTCGACCCCTTCGACCTTAATGGGATGAAACAACCTTGACGACGCCGTCTCCGGACACAGTCAAGCCGAATGCAAGTCGGTAGATAACCCCCTCACAGGTTTTGATGAAATGGAAGTCGGTGGATGGTGGATAACCCTCTCAAAGGTTATCAAGCAATCACCTTTACCTTCTCTATCCCCATCCCCAAAGGGGAAGAGGAAGGGGATCACCTTTCATCATCACTTTGATGAAGTCATCACCTTTGACCCACATGAGTCGGGTGAAAGGCCCGCTGAGAAGGTCGCGTCGGCTCGAAAGGTCGAGCTTCGTGATCCAAGTCTAGCAAGCCCAGGGGGGGACGTATTTTTTAAGAACCGGAGGATTTCCAAACGACTATGGCAACCAAGTTTCCAAAATTTAGCCAAGGTCTTGCACAAGATCCAACCACCCGTCGAATCTGGTATGGTATCGCGACGGCGCACGACTTTGAAAGTCATGACGGCATCACGGAAGAAAATCTATATCAAAAAATCTTCGCCTCCCATTTTGGGCAATTGGCAATCATCTTCCTCTGGACGTCGGGTAATCTATTCCACGTTGCCTGGCAAGGCAACTTTCCACAATGGGTACGCGACCCTCTTCATGTTCGTCCCATTGCACATGCGATCTGGGATCCTCACTTCGGGCAGCCCGCCGTCGAAGCATTTACGCGTGGTGGTGCACAGGGGCCTGTCAACATTGCGACTTCCGGCGTCTACCAATGGTGGTATACGATCGGTCTCCGAAGCAATCAAGACCTCTTCCTTGGATCAATCTTTCTAACTTTGCTGGCGGCTGTATTTCTGTTCGCTGGCTGGCTCCACCTGCAGCCCGCCTTTCAACCCGCCTTGGCGTGGTTTAAGAATGCGGAATCTCGCCTCAACCACCATTTAGCTGGTCTTTTCGGGGTGAGTTCTTTGGCGTGGACCGGTCACCTAGTACATGTTGCGATTCCAGAATCGCGTGGACAACATGTTCGATGGGACAACTTTCTCACCACATTGCCACACCCGGCAGGATTGACGCCCTTCTTCTCTGGAAATTGGGCAGCCTACGCTCAAAGCCCGGATTCAACTAGTCATATCTTCGCGACGTCGGAGGGTGCCGGCACTGCCATCCTTACCTTTCTTGGTGGATTCCACCCTCAGACGCAGAGTCTTTGGTTAACGGACATTGCGCACCACCACTTAGCCATCGCGACCGTCTTCATTCTTGCAGGTCACATGTATCGAACCAATTTTGGAATCGGTCACAGCCTTCAAGAGATTTTGGATGCCCATACACCCCCAGCCGGTGGGTTAGGAGCAGGTCACAAGGGGCTCTTCGATACGCTGAATAACTCGTTACATTTTCAATTGGGGTTGGCGTTGGCGAGCGTTGGAACGATCACCTCGCTGGTGGCACAACATATGTATTCCCTTCCTCCCTACGCCTTCCTGGCACAAGATTTTACGACACAGGCTTCTCTCTACACGCATCACCAATACATCGCCGGCTTCATCCTGTGCGGAGCCTTTGCGCATGGAGCCATCTTCTTTATACGAGATTACGATCCAGAGCAGAATAAAGGAAACGTGTTGGCTCGCATATTGGACCATAAGGAGGCAATCATATCCCATCTCAGCTGGGTAAGTCTCTTTTTGGGTTTCCACACGCTAGGTCTTTACGTCCATAATGACGTAATGCAAGCTTTTGGAACACCCGAAAAACAGATTCTGATCGAACCTGTCTTTGCACAATGGATCCAGGCTGCCCAAGGGAAGACGGTCTACGGCTTCGACCTACTTTTGTCCGAGTCGACGAGCCCTGCCTTCTCTGGTGGTCAAACGCTTTGGCTGCCCGGCTGGTTGGATGCCATCAACAACAACAATAACTCTCTATTTTTCACAATCGGCCCCGGCGATTTTCTTGTTCATCATGCCATTGCCTTGGGGCTTCATACAACGACGTTGATCCTCGTGAAGGGAGCTCTCGATGCTCGTGGATCGAAGTTGATGCCGGACAAAAAAGATTTTGGATACACTTTTCCATGTGACGGACCGGGACGTGGCGGAACGTGTGATATTTCAGCATGGGACGCCTTCTATCTTGCTGTCTTTTGGATGCTCAACACCATTGGGTGGGTTACCTTCTACTTCCATTGGAAACATCTTGGCCTGTGGCAAGGAAATGTCAATCAGTTCAATGAATCCTCAACTTACCTGATGGGATGGTTGCGAGACTATCTTTGGTTGAATTCATCTCAACTTATTAACGGGTATAACCCCTTTGGAATGAATAGCTTGTCGGTCTGGGCCTGGATGTTCCTCTTTGGACATCTGATCTATGCAACGGGATTTATGTTCTTGATCTCATGGCGTGGGTATTGGCAAGAGCTGATCGAAACGCTTGCTTGGGCTCACGAACGAACCCCGTTGGCGCAACTGGTTCGTTGGAGAGATAAGCCGGTCGCTCTTTCCATCGTCCAAGCCCGATTGGTCGGATTGGCACACTTCTCTGCAGGGTATATTTTCACCTATGCCGCCTTCTTGATCGCATCGACCTCCGGAAAATTCGGGTAATCCAACCCCTTCTCGACCATTGATCGCCTAGCATCGATCCGTCTTCGACGGATCGACGCCATGCGTTTTCATCAGCTTCGCTCATCAGCGAAGCTGAAACTGTCGTATAGCCTTTGGCTAATCGTTACAGTCTATGATCTTAAATTTTCATTCAAACTTTGTTGATTTTTTTGAAAACGATTTTGACACGCTATAAAATGAGGAGAGCCCGCAGCTCTACCCCAATGCATTACTTGACGGGTGGGGAATAGAGAGTAAGGAAAGCTTGTATACCTTTCTCCATAAGTCAAAAAGTGTTAGAACGACGCGCATCCAGAACAGTCCTATTTCGTTTTTTGCTTTTATAATCGGTTTTGGAATGCTAGCTGTTACGATCGCATTTAGCAAGGGAACGTTTATTAGGAACTCAACAGCTAGAGTGCAGCACGCGACCGGTACCTCCATGGGGATGGAGATGGAACAGGCACGATTTTTTAATTCGACTTGAGTGTTGGTGGGAAGCCCGCCAAAGGGTTTAATGGTGGCAAAGGCTCGTCATGCCTTGTCCGAACGCCCTAAATATTATCCCTCGCTCTTTGCGTTTCCGGCTCCACAATTCCAGCAGCCAGCACAGGTCGAAAAGAGCGGCAGGACTCAATTATTTTTGGCAAACCATATTGAAAATTTGGAAGGCAGATTGAGATCGTCCAACGATTATTACATGGTCGAAATCGCGCAACAAGCGTTAAACAACGAAAAGATTGCGTTTTATTGCATGACCGCATACTGGCGTACACTCGAACAAATTAGCTTCGCTCACATAAAAAAGGAGATCCCCAACATTTCACGTGAAAGGCTCCATGAAATTGAGCAACAGTACAAAATTAGTAAAACAAGAGCCGAGGGGAGCCTTGAGAAGTTTAATTTGGTCTGGTCTCACCGAGACCAGCTTTTAACTTTTTACATTCCATTTGTTTGATTAACAAGGATGCGCCATGGTAGCACCGTCTTTTCTGCCTGCTACTAGATTTGAACCAGTGACAATCCGCGTATGAGACGGACGCTCTAACCAACTGAGCTAAGCAGGCATCGGTCCTGCCGATCCAACATGTTGGTCCTTTGCTGGAGTTGCACTTGGCTCAAGACTGGACCTTTTTATTTTACACCGGAAAGGTGTTTCGATTCAACCTTTCCCGTAATGACAAGATGTCGGAGCGTTCCCTGCCGGCCAAAGTGGACGCGGCTCACGAGGCACCTTTTGCAGGCACAGGTCTTTCTTTGCCCGCCTCGAGACGCGTTGTTTGGCATCGAGCTCCGGATGGCTTCACCAAGATACCTTCTTACCAGAGGTATGAGGTATCGAAGCCACCCCAAGGGGATGCCGGCCCTCGAGAAGGCGCCACGTGCTGCACACTAGACGATTTCTTCCTTTTCGATATAAAAGAAGAGAGAAGCCATCGCGATGGCTGGAAAAACAAGACCGACTAATGGGACTAAGATCGATGGTAAATAGGCCGTCGCCATACTTAAGACTCCCTTTTTTATCTATTTCTATCCCTAGTATACCATAGAGAAGAAGGAAGGAAACAGGCTTTCTTGACCTTTCCCTTCCTTATCAGGGAAGAAGGCCTTGCCACCCAGTATGTATTACCTCGAGGGAAGGAGGTTGGGCAAGGAGGGAATCGAACCCTCGACTCCGCGCTTCGGAAGCGCGTGCTCTGCTCCACTGAGCTACAAACCCTCCAAAGGAAGAATGGTATTCGACGGATCCAGATCGGCGGCGGAGCTGGACCGAAGGACGGCCTTGGGCTTCCCTTAAGGGTAACCTTTGCCACAGGGCAGAAAGAAAACAGGTGGAGTGAGATCGATCACGTCGACTTTTCCCTGATTAGCGAAGCTCTCAGCGAAGCTGAAGCCGATCACTCATCTGTAACCAATTGACCGCCTCGATGTAATTGGTGGGAGCTAACCGAATCGCTTCCTTCCAATAATCGGCCGCCTTATCGAATAGTAGGGTTGCTATGTCGAGATTTCCATTTTCGATGGCTTGCTCTCCTCGATAGTGGTAGATTACTGCAATGTTATTCAAAGCCTGGGGCAGGGACGGATTTCGTTCCAGTGCTTGATAATAATACTCTAGCGCTCGGCCATGTTCACCATTGCTGGTATGTATTAATCCAATATTATACAGTATATAACTTCGATCATAGGCATCCGTCTCAAAACGCATCGCTTGGTAATAATTTTGCAGTGCCTCGGCATACTCTCCGGAAGATTGCGCCGACATTCCATCCCGATAATACATGAAAGCTTGTTTTTCTCTTTGAGAGGTAGGCAACACCTTTAATAAAATGTCAGCTATGACGGTAAATGTTTTATCTATAAAATTATCATTTCTTTGTGATCTTGGCATATGTTGGTTTAAACCCCCGTGTCGGTGGACCGGAGGTACGCTCTTCGAAAAAGAGCCTCCTTCCTTGTCGGCTCGTGTGCTCAGTTTTATATAGTATACCATTTCATGGGAAGGGCAATCTACCTGCTCCCCACCTCTAAACAAAGAAACCAATCCCGCCTCTAAACAAAGAAGTCAATCTTACCTCCTTTGAGAAAAATGGGACGTATCGGGACGTAATGCGCTTCTCTCCATCTAACAACTTCTCTTTCCAGGCCATGCGCTCCATCAAGGAGGAGGAAGAGGCTTTTCAGCTTGCTCCCGCGTGTAGAAAATGTCGACGCGATGAGGACATCCTCTCTCCTCTTTCCCATTCGGTTTTGCCATCAGCCAAGGGCTCGCTTCCTTTCGCAAAGAAAGCGAAGGCGTGCTGGCCTTGCTGAGCACCACCTTTAGAAAATCGGATGCTTTTCAAAGCCTTCGGTGGAAAGACGAGACCTCATCGCGGAGAGTTTTCTTGATTAAGTCCTGGACAGAAGGACAGGTGTTTGTTAGCTGCCTACTTTAAAAGCATCAATAAAAAAACCCAACATCAACCCAATTTTAAAAAAATTACATATCTTCCAGACCGGTCGGCACCGCCCTTGGTGAAGGGAGAGAAAAGAAGTGCTCTCCCCCCCTGGCCGGTAGACACCATAATTCGTGACTTCGATAAAACTCAGCACAAATAAAATAATAGACCCATCCCAACGAAAAACATGTCTCAGGCCGTTCAGAAAAGTTCCAAATACATTTCCTACGACGAAACCTAAAAATAGAAAAAACAGGCTGATCGAAAAAAACGTATTCAACGCCTGTATCTTCCCTTCGAAGCCAAGGCGTCCAGTCAGAAGTCGTTGAAATAATCTACGATTCGATTTCATCGAGGAGTCGTCTCCAAGGTCCTACTTAACTGCAAAGCTTCTACTTAACTGCCTAAAGAAAAAACGCCTCCTCCATGGCTTCGATCCTGACACCCCGTCACAACAGGTGAAATAAAAGGGCCTCCTTCGACGAGGAGGGAGAAGGTTGCGCATTCTGGTCAACGCCTATATAATCGGATTGGAAAGGTGGCAGAGTGGTTTAATGCATCGGTTTTGAAAACCGACGTAGCTGTAAGGCTACCGAGGGTTCGACTCCCTCCCCTTCCGCCCTAGTCGATCTCGTGCTATGAACCCTCCTCCCCCCACCTCGAGCGAGTATCGCATTGAAGCTTGAAGCTGTGGTCAAAACACCACCTCATCGTGACGGCCCGCCCCTGTGATGGAACTGGTAGACATGCGAGTTTTAGGAACTCGTGCCTTCGGCGTGTCGGTTCGAGTCCGACCGGGGGCAACGAAAAAGAGAATACTTACCACGGTCTTCACCGAAGGTTATGGAGCCGGACAGTGGCGGTGCAGCCCTACTCTCTTGATGGTTTGAGCGGTTTTCACTAAAGGTTATGGCGGCTCCCAGTCCTGTCTTTCCTTTTAAGGTAAGTGGCAGTTGGTAGCCTTTAACCAAAGGGCGTTTACTATTTGCTGTTCAGGGTTTAGTGACGGGGGGACTATCCCCCCCAAGCTTATCGTTTTGGTTAACCTCTTGGTTTTGGTTAGGCTGATCGTTTTGGTTAACCTCTTGGTTCTGGTTAGGCTGATCGTTCTGGGCAGGCTGATCATTTTGATTAACCTCTTGGTTCTGGACAGGCTGATCATTTTGGTTAACCTGTTGGTTCTGGGTAGGCTGGTGGTTGTTGGCAGCGGCCAACCAAAAGGCCTGCGCTTGGTTAAAGTTTACTTGCTGTTCAGGGTTTAGTGGGGGGGGAACCACTGCCTGACCGTCCATTCCTCCTACGTTGATTCCTCCTATGTTGATGTTCCTTGGCGAAAGAAAGAATGGTATTCCCATGGATGCCATATTTGGAGCGAGTGCGTTCTTTGGAATAGCCCGGGCGATTTGAATGGAAGCAAGACTTCGGGCCCTTAAAACAATCTTTACAAGAGCTTCGTGATGTACCCTCTTATACGCCTCTAAGATAAAATTAACCAGGCCAATGCGATGGGGTTGGAAGAGTTCGATCCGCCTCCAGAGAGCCAATGGTTTATGGATGATGATTGCACTTGCTGTGATCATGTTGAAGTTTCGGTTCACATGAAAAGGACGGGGTAATAACCAGTTGCTTCCACCCAAAGCCAGCACACCGATGTAGAATAACGTTGCCCACCAACGGGTACCCCGAATCCAATATGTCAGAGTAAATCTCTCTTCGTCGAAAAACAGAGCATCAGAAAAGGCGTGTTTCACTGGTGGGTCGAAGACCCATGGGGTGCTCCCTTCTAAAGGCTGCCTAGACAAGGTCTGCTTGCCTTGGAGCGTTGTCCTGCTTCCCTCCATCATATTGTGAAGAGCCCCATTCTGTGACGAAGATGGCAGATCGAAGACGTAATCTTGCCGTCCGATCAACCGTCGAGCCGCATTGTCAAAGGCGATGGCGGAGAGGGTCAATGTGGTTTTCGAAACGAGAGGTTCACCCCGATTGGTTGAGATCACGACATGTTTATCCTCTGGAATCGCACCCAAGAGCGGGATGGCGAGCATTTCTTGAACATCTTCGATCGACATCATCGTGTTTCGTTGAATCATGCCGGCTCGAACCCGATTGATCAGCAGCTTGACGTCGTAGACGTGATTCGCTTCAAGCAGGCCTGCGACTCTATCGGCATCTCGAATGGCGGTTATTTCGGGCGTCGTAATGACGACCGCCTCCTTGGCAGATGAAATGGCGGTAATAAACCCTACGTCGATTCCTGCTGGGCAGTCGAGAAGGATAAAATGGTATCCAAGTGCAGCGATCGATTCGACCATATTCTGCATGTTTTTTCGAGTCACGTTATATCGTTGGCGACTTTTTGAGATCGAAAGCAGGGACAGGTTCTTCGATCGTTTATCTCGAATCAACGCTTGATCCAATCGACAGTGACCATCCAAGATATCGACGGCGGTAAAAAGGATACGATTTTCTAAACCTAGAACGAGATCTAAATTTCGTAACCCTATGTCGGCATCAATTAAGGCGACCCGATACCCGAGTCGCGCTATCGACATCCCCAAATTCGCCGTGGCGGTTGTTTTTCCAACCCCCCCCTTTCCAGACGTGATGACGATGGTTCGTGTCGCGGAAAAGCAAGAAATTACGTCCGATAAACCTTCATCACCTTTGAAGAATGTCGTAGGCGAAAAAAAAGAGGATTCCCCTTTGCTGTTCATATTGACCATGGAATGATCATCTCAATGAAATTTGACGTTCTTGTTTCTTGTCCTGTCGTCTGCCACCCCGCTTCACAATCCCCGCAGCGTGGCTCTCTTCCTCGCTGTGTCGCCTTCGGCCTGCTGAAGGGCGGCAGGCGAAAAGCGACGTCCTTCAAAGGGTGCAGCTTTTTGAATTTGAATGAGGGAACGGCTTTCCCCCCCCCCTTCCAGGGGGCAGCCCTCACGCCTTCCTTTGACCGGACCTCGATCCCCTCCAAGGGAATCGCACTGAAAAGCGGAGTCGGTTTCTTTTTCTCCATGTTATGGTCGATCGAAACAGGATGCCCTTGTGCCGTCGACGAAGGGCATCCTGTTTCGATCGACCATAACAAGATGATGACGATGGGCGAAGAGGGATTTGAACCCCCGACTCCGTGGTTCGTAGCCACGTGCTCTAGTCCACTGAGCTATACGCCCATGTCCCTGTACAGATAGTATACTCTATCTTTCCAATGTCGCAACCCCTTTTTCCTTGACTTCTTTCGCCATCACCATTCTTAATGGGCCATTAGCGAAGCTGATTAATTTCGCTCATCTCCTCCTCAAAAGTTCTTTTTCATTTTGCACTGGGTTATGTCCGGGTGGACATAACCCAGTGCGCCTACCCCTTCTTTCGATCTACAAGCCTTACCACCTTTTCTTTTTCTCCACACCCTGTACTCCCCTCGCCCCCTTTACCCCCCCTTTTTTGGGGGGGGTATCAGGGACGGGGTGCTCGTGGGCTAGAATGCAACGACTGACCAAAGCAGATTAGGACACCAACAACACCAAGGACACTGCGGCCTAGGTAATCTTAGGCCGGAAGCTGCCGCGTAAATTTGCATCAATACTGGTATTTATAGGCCGTTTTACGTAGGATATTACGTGTAGGACACCAAGGACACCGCTTATTCAAGGCGATCTCTAAGGAAGAGAAAACTTCCCACTGATGGAAGGAACCACTGCGTTGCCACTCCGAGATGCTCACTTATTCGATCAATGGGGCAACACGACCCATTCAGCCTTCTAACTCGGCGTGATGGTGGAAGCGAGACAGTGTGAAGAGATATCGCCCGGCCCCCCAAGTCACCTTTCGGTGGGTAGAGAGGGGAATGAAAAAGTGGCACCCTTCCCCATCCCTGTCCCCAAAGGGGAAGGGGATGGGGAAGGGCGTTAAAATAGCGAGTAAGAAAGCCCCGCCGTCCGGTCGACTCCCCTCCCTTCCAGGAGGGGGGAATGGGGTAAATGAAGCAATCAGAGGCGTGCTTCGTTGTGGCTCGACCCAAGGTCGGTCCATGGCTTCGCCTTTGGCGAAGGCGAAAGAGCGGCCTTCTTCGAAAGTTCTCTGCTTCTTCCTCCCTGAGTGGGAGAAGGCATACACGACCCTTGTCAGGAAATCGATATCCTTGGAAGTTGCTCTTTTCCAAGAAGGTGGAGAAATCCTCGACGTGGGAGAGGTGGAGGGAGGTAGTCGCGTGCCGTTCCAAGCTCTCCTTAAGAATACGCCGTCGGAGGGCAAGCGGAAGAGACGTCAACCCGCTGACATGAAATGTCATGTACCCTGGCCGAAGAACAGAAATTAAAGGGGATATCCTCTGGGAAAGGTATTCGATGTAGATTTGCTCCGTGGCGGCCAGCTTGGTAAACTGAATCATCATTCTGTCCAGTTGGGGATTGAGGTGGAGGCGGAGTGCAGGCAGCACTTGCTTGCGAAGACGGTTGCGAGCATATTTCAGGTTCCGATTGCTTGCGTCAGGATAAATTGGCAATTGCCAAAGCAGACAAATCTTTTTTACATCGAAGCGACTGAGCGAAAGAAGAGGTCGCTGGAGAAAAAGGGGGGTGTCCCCATCATCAGCGAAGCTGAAGCCTTCACCTTTGCCCTTAAGCAAAGGTGAAGCAACGGCAAAGCTGAACAGGAGGGGTGAATAAAAAAACTTTGTTTTTCTTCTTTTCGTTTCTCCCCTCGGCGATGTTGGAGGTATCATTTCCGGTGAAGCCGTAGGTGAGGCGGACCGACCAATGAGATTATACCATTTTGCCTTGAACACTGATTCCGTCTTGCCATGCCCGGCCATGTTTCGATTACTTAAATGTATTGCGGGTAACACCATAAAAATTGGAAAGAGGGAAATGTTTCGGATAGAGTGGCCGGACGATTCGAGTCCGTTGGATGGCGGTCACCCCTTTGATTCCGCTTCCTCGAAGCAGATTGAAGAAACTGGTTTCAACGCCATCGCTGGCAGTATGCCCAACCTTGATCACTCGACAAGTATGAAAAGTTGCAAGTCGGTGACACGATTGATATCGCCAATTTCGCGCCGCCTCTTCCGTGGTGGATCGTTTCTCCTGTCTTTTAGAAGAACCCCCTTGGGGAGGAGGCGGCCGACGATGCTCCTGCAAGAGCAATCTGGCGTAGAAAATAAGAAGGGATTTTTCGCCCTGACGATGCTTATCACTCTCCCTATAAGACTGCCTCTGCCTTTTGCGTTGGTCGACTTTTCGATCGACCTCCCCTTCCGAGTCGTAGCGCTTTACCAAAGGTGATGATGAAGCAATCACCTTTGATGAACCCCTTTCCCAGTATTCCCCCCTTCTTTCGGGAGGGGGAGGATTGCTGGTCGGCTCGAGGAGAAAGGAAATCGCCTCTTCCAGTATCGAGGAGAGGCGCATAAGATGGTGCATGGCATAGAATGTATCGCAGTGCCAGAGATGGTTACACCAACAGAGAGTGACCTTACATCTTCTTTGCTTCTTTTCTTGGAGAAGGAGGGAGAATAATGCCATCGAATCCTGTCCGCCGGACATGGCAAGTAGAAGACGTGTTTCGGCTTGGAGATATCGATCGACCGGCCGGTCGATCGATTCGACGAGGTAGAGAGGTGAAGTCCAATTGGGCTGGATGCGACCTTGTATCATACAATTTTACTGGAAGCCTTCCCACATTTCGTGGTCGATCGACGTCGTCTCACTAGACGGATTAATGGATATACACCTTGGCAACATTGCACAGGAGAAAGAGCGAAGCGATGGACCAAGAAAATCGGTCGACGATCCAGGTTGCGTCACTATACTCGATGGAGACGTATTTTCGTATTTCGCGCACGAGAAAGTTAATCCCCTTTGCTTGTGTCTGGGGCGGCAGAATGACGCACAGCACATAGGCAGCAACCATTCGAAGGATAATGACGAATTGAGGGGTTAGCACGAGGAAAAAGAGCAAAAGTGCAGCCATTGTGCGTCGAAGAGTGGGGGAGAAGGAGAGGAAAAAATTGGGCATCCTAGGAAAATAGTAAACAAAGACCAATAGTAGTAGACTGGCCAGAAGTGACGCGAAGGCGTCGCCTGCCATCGAGGCGGCGCTGGCGAAGAGAAGAAGAAGGAGAGCATGGAGGGAGAAAATTAATGTCAAAAGCCCTCCCTGACAAAAGGCGACAGTCAGCAGATTCAGAGGGTTGACACTTCGCTGAAAACGCAGAGATGCCAGTATATAGGCGCTGGCACCGAGTTGAAGGAGGAGAGTTACAGAAAGGAATCGACGAAGGATGGCATTATGCCAAACAAAAAGGGGCAGGTGTCGCTGAAGGTACAGGATCGACCAATAAATAAGCGAGACGATCAATATGAAGGCCATCGATTTCGATTTGGCTGTCTTGGCCGGACCTCTAAAGACCAGATATGCCCAAAAAGCGTGCGGCAGGTAGCTTGAAAGCTGAACCGGAGGCCGATAAGACGAAAAGAGGGAAAGACGCGCCATGGTGGCGCAGCGGATTGGAATAGGGGAGGGGTGGGTCCGGAATAAAAATAGAAGGAGGACCGCCACCCCAGGAGTAAATGCTGGAAAAGCAAATCGACGAAGGGGGGAAGGGGTCATAAAGGGAAGCAGGGGAGCAAAGTCGGCTTGTCAAGTCGACCTACCATATGGTATAGTACCATACAATGGAGGACGCCGGGATAGCTCAGTTGGTAGAGCAGAGGACTGAAAATCCTCGTGTCACCAGTTCAAGCCTGGTTCCTGGCAAACCCTACGCCGACGTCCCCTCTCTCACGACGTGTGGATGGAAAGGAAAATGTGCTCCCTACCCCCCCCCTTGAGGGGTGAAGAGGGTTGACCGGAGTCGGTGCCACTTTCCCTTTCCGCCCTCTTAGCTCAGCAGGTAGAGTATTTGCATGGTAAGCAAAAAGTCACCGGTTCAAGTCCGGTAGAGGGCTACGCCAGCAGCAAAGCTGATGTCCGGGCAGGTGAACAAAAATTTGACACGAAAGGATCCTTTATGGTTTCATTTCGTGGAACGAATGAGGCGTCGCCAAGTGGTAAGGCAGCGGGTTTTGATCCCGCCATTCAGAGGTTCGAATCCTTTCGCCTCAGAAAAAGGGTTAAAAGAAGAGAGACTCTTTGACTGGTAGTAGTAGCCCTGTCGCGGTCATCACATTTGATGTTCCTCTTCCTCATCCCCTTTCCCTTCCTCTTTGGGGATGGGGATAAGGGGGAAGCTGACGAGACGGTCTGGGCAAGCCTGCCTGCCCCAAGGCCGCTGGTTGATCTCGTCTGATACAGAAGGTATACTTGCTCGCATCGAAGGTTGTTCGGCCTTCGAGTGAGACCCCTTTTGGGGGTTGGAAAAAAGTTGGTGTTTTAAAGACCTTTGGTAAGGCAAAAAGGTAAACAAGCGGAAAGCATATCTCCTGCAAAATTGCTGAGAAAGGTGGTCAAGAACACCGCCAAAAGAAATCATCGAAGATGGGCCCGCCATCGTATAAAAAGGTTTTTTCGTCAAAACGTGTTTTCCGTCCACCCACTGTGAGGCCAAAGTGGAAGGGAAGCTGAAACCTTTTTAAGGGGTTAAAACGGCGGCCTCTTTTTCTCCCCTTTTCATGGGAAGAGACCACTCTAGGTGATGCGACCCAAGCGCGTTGCGCTACCAGGTCAAGCATCTTCTTTTCACCTTTCCTCTGAAGGAGTGCGCCCATGGTAGGCCAATGATGGGTGGTCTTTCACCCATTGCTGAAAGACCGGATCGGCCTTTAACTGGGGGCAAGAGGAGTAAAAAATGTGGTAGCTTGACGTGCGACAAACCCTCCTTTCTATGTTTCTAATATTCTGGAATGCAACCATCAAGTGGTGTAAGAAGACGGGTTCCACTATTCGTGAGGCATCAACCAATTTGGTTGGAGCGACGTTGGCGGACAGCTTTTATCGCACCACCTCCGTTTTTTTTATGTGCCTTGCTGTGGGAATGATTTTTCCCCTCCGTCGATACTATAAAAATCACTTTACTTCCTTCATTATAGCAGACAATTTTACACTCTTTAGACAGGTTGAACAACAAATGGGGTGGGAAACTTTCTTCAACGTCACCCTCAAGCAGCTCGGGGGTGATCGACCCCCTTCAATGATCGGGGAGGGTACCTCTCCTCCTTCTCCCCCATCGGCTTCACCAAAGATTAAGCCAAGCGAGGGGACACCGGAAGTATCACTTTCCAATTCAGGGAGAACGCCCGGCGAGTCGGAGGCGTCGTCCCTCGAGTTGCAGGGGGGAGAGACTTCCCTTCTTCCTGACACCTCTTTTCTCGATCGCGTCGATATTTACCCCGACCTGTTGGTCCTCAAGTTAAATGAACGGTGGAGGGGCCTAGTAGATCAACAGTACGCCGGCCTTTTTTCTGTAAAGGAGGTCTTCCCCTTCCCCAAAGGGGATGGAGATGGAGTGGCTTCAGGGAGGAAAGTTCTCCCTTCCACCCAGCATGTCGACCGGGCCACCGTCTTGCCCGTCTTTGCTCGAAGGCGGATTGACCTCTTTTCCCGTCGAACAGGCTCGACGATGGTAGGCTCTTCGAGGTCGACAGGCCGCTCCCATCCGCTCCTCGAGGCAGAGCGGCGGGGCTCCTATCATGCACAGGAGTGGTTCTACGCCTTTTCGATGCCATGGGATGAGATTCCCTTCAAATTGGAATCGGAAAGTATCCTGTATGATACGCTTTTCGGATCCGAGTCGGCGTCGGATCGCGCACCGACACTGTCGGTGATCCCCAGTAGCGAAGCTGAAACCTTCACCAAAGGTGAGGGCGAAGCTGTTCCCCTTTCCCTTCCCCAAAGGGGATGGGAAGTGGAAGGACGGAGAAGGAAAGAGTGGGGGGAGGCGGTAGAGAGGTATGGCAACAAGGCGGTAGAGGAGTTAGTTGATGAGCTGGTTGAAGAAGAGACTCCATGGGACCAGGTTCTTGCCAACGACGCCATCGACGTGCGGTCGATGTCCGGTCATCGATGTCCCGACATCGAAAGGAGCAGGTTCAAGGCGCTCCTTCTCTTTCAATGGAGCCAACGCCTTCTTTCGTTGAGACCGGTTCCTCCGCCCACGCTCAAGTCGATGAGTGGATGGCAGAAATTTATTCAAACGGTACATATCCCCCTCCCTGCGGGCCTCAGCCTGACCCTTCCCCATCTCTTTTCACCATTCGATCCACCCCTCCCGTGGGTTGATGTGAAATATCAACACGTGAAGTTGGCTGGTCTCAAAAGGTTTGAAACCACATTTCAAAAATCGGCGGAAGGTGTTCTTGCCAGCAAGGAAGTGGAACTGATGCCGCTGGAGGAGATGATGTATTATGGACCCTCCGTTGGTAAGGGAAAGGAGAAAGTGGAAAACGATGTCGTGAGTTGGCAGGAAAAAGGATCGGATCGAGGGTCGGCTGGTCTCAGCAAATGGGGAATCGACGCCTTCGGTGCCGACAATCCGTTGGCTATTCAACAACACAATTTTTTTGGGAAAAAGTCGGTTCTGCCGGGCGAACCCGTCACGCGACGTCTTGTGTCGATGGGTGGCCAACATCGTCGAATGACGCTGCCATGGCCATGGCATCATGACAGTGAGTTCTTGTCGCCTCCTGCCAAGAGCCGGCAGGTCGCGAAGAACCGCCTCTTCAACCTAGCCCTTTCGATTACCTCTTCGCGTCGAAGGTTGACACCCTTCGATCCGGAGAACCTTGACCAGAGACGATACCCGCTTATCCATCGAGCGGTTGAAAATGCTTTCCTTTCGGCGGCCCCCGTCAACGAGGAGCCACTCATTACTACCATTCAGCCCGACGACTGGAATAGGATGGTGGAGGCGCAAATCGATGGGGCGACCGAAGTGGGAAGCCAGACAGCCAAGTTCGATCTTGAATTCCCGATCATTGCGGTGGCACAAAAGACGGGACGTCCCTTTCTCTGGCCTCTGACCCAACTCGATTCGCGAAGTTTTCATCGTTTCATTCTCCAGCAAAGGGGTGTCGAAGGAAGGGTCTTCCCATCGAGCATCGTTCCCGTCCAGGCCGGAATGAAGCAGGAACCTCAAGTTTTTATCCGAGCCCATCACGAGTCACTACGGCCCATTCATGAGCTTGCCCCCTACTCCTCCTTGATCGATCCGCTCCATCTTCGGAAGGTAACCCATTTTAGAGAAAAGGGATGGCGAGCCAAGTCGACCTGGTCTTCGTCAGCTTTGCTCCTCACAAAGGTGAGGGGTGAAATCAGAGGAACCCGTCGACGGGGAGAATTGTGGGAGCCGACGACGATGCTGTCTTGGATGATGATATATAAGCTTCTCTTCGTCCTTTGGATGCATCGAATTGGGGGAGACTTCTATCGAAGTTACGGAAAAGAGATCCTGGTCTACTTTATCACCCTTTTGGCGTCGTTGGGGTTCGATGCGGAGGCTTTGATCGAGGATTTAGGTCTTGGAGAGGATCCAAGCTACTTTCGAATCATTTCAGCGACGGAAAGACGATTTCGCGATTTGGCGGGCATTGACACCACCTTGCCAACCTTAGGTGAAATAGTCTGGTTTCTTCGAAGCTCGGGTCGTGGAAGACGGGTTCCAAAAGGAATCCTTTTGGTCGGCCCACCGGGAACCGGAAAGACATTCTTGGTGCAGGCTGTGGCGGGAGAGGCGGAGGTGCCGGTGGTGATACAATCGGCGGCCCTTCTCATCGATCCGGAACAGAGGGAATCTCCTGTAGAAAGGCTCAAAAAGGTGTTTGAGCAGGCGCGAAGAAGTGCACCTTGCATCCTCTTCATCGATGAAATCGATACTTTGGGTGCTTCTCGAGATGGCGTGATGCAGAATACGATGGGAGTGGATAAACTGATCGAGTCGGTGATGACCCCCCATCAGGTAACCCAAGAGGACTCGCTTCAAGAAGAGGAGCAGTCACATGTCGGTTCTGATGCCGGCAGTGAGGCCATCAGCGAAGCTGAAACCTTCACCTTTGGTGATGGCAATGGGTCGGCCGATCGAGGTGTTGTTCTCTCTACCAAGGAGTCCGTCTCCGAAGAGACGGCCTTATTGATGGAAAAGCAGAGATTAAGCCTCTTGATGCAACTTCTGGTTGAGCTGGATGGGCTCCACTCCTTGCCCGGCCTCGTTGTCGTCGGTGCGACGAATCGACCCGCCGTCCTCGATCCCGCCCTTCTTCGTCCAGGCCGATTCGAAAAAGTGGTACATCTTGAATTACCAGGAAAAGAAAAACGAATCGATATTTTACAACTTTACAGCAGATCGATGGGCATCGCACAGGATGTGTCGTGGAGGTATCTTGCGCATCGCACCCTTGGATTCAGCGCAGCCGACCTTTCCGCCGTGATGAATCAATCTACCATCCAAGCGATCCTCAATAACACGACGCATACGATCGAAACGGTGGAGACCGGCATCGAAACGATCGGACGGAAGATGCTCCAGAAAGGATTGCCCGACCTTACTTTTTCGTCCGCCTCCCCCACGATGGGGAAACAGGAGTTCCTCGATCCTTTCTTGCCGGCACGATTAGCCTCCTACCAAGCTGGCAAAGCGGTCGTCCAAACAACCCTTCCTCCGCATTTGGCCGTCTCCTATCTGACATTGTGGCCTCACCCGGACATCCAATCGGGTGATCCTAAGGAAAACCTTCTCGACCGTTCGTCTTGCCACACACTTCGTCGGCTGGGGCTCGAAGCGAGGGTGATCGGCCTCCATGCCGGCAAGGCGGGGGAATTTTTCGCCCTCGCGGACACCCTCTCCCCCCATCCCCATCTCCTTTGGGGAGGGGGAAGAGAGGGAGGAGAAATCGGGCAGCAGGGGGTATGGGATTCCGATCTCGGAACGGAAGAAACCCGACTTGGAACGCGGATTGCCGCCTCAATGGTTGATGACTGGTATCTCCAGTCGAAGGAGAGTCTCATCAAAGAAAGGAATCGAACAAGAGCGACTCAAAGTCGGGACGAGATCGAGGAACCTTCGGAGCGAGAATTTTACAAGAGGCTCGCCGAAGAGCAGCAGCTGGAAGGGGAAGACACCCGTTCAGGGCCTCAAAATCATTTCGTTTCCGCTTGGTGGCAAAGTCAGGTCACTAAGGAGGTAGAATTAGTCCAGCTATCTTTCTCTCGATGGTCTCGAATCTACCTCCCAGATCCTGCGGAAAGTGCGCGGAATGAGGAGTGGATTCCCCCCGACGAGAATTATCATTTTTCGTCTGCTTTCCAAAATAGAGCGATTAGCACTGGAAAGGCTTCCTTGCCGTTGACTGAATTCGATCGTCTCGATCGTGAGTATATAGTTCATGGTTTTGTAACGACATGCTTGAATGAGGCTTTTTTTATCCTTGAAGGAAGAAGGGAGTTGTTCGATTACTTTGCGGATCATCTTATCCGATTTCATCTCCTCCGCCGCCACACGATCCAGATCATCGATCTCCAATTTTTGAGGTAGTGCTCCTCCTTGGAGGTGGTAGTACGCCTCGTCAAGACTCCTTGTATCAGCAACCTCCCATGTGGTATCATCTTCCAGACCGAAGCCAACGCGAAAAAAATCCGCAGTTCGTGATTCCCCTCGTGGGAGGGCGTTAGTCGGTCCAAGACAGATCGATCCGGTAGAAGGGGTCTTCCATAGAAAATCCCTTCATTGGGATCGAGACAACCAGGCCAAGTCGGTTCTCCACTTGCAGCGAAGCTTCTCGGAATGGGAAGAGGGGATATGATTCCGCACGAGTAAAAGTAGAAATGAAGATATGTCTAGATATCGGGGTCCTCGCCTACGAATTATTCGTCGACTAGGTCCATTGCCGGGCTTTACACAAAAGACGGCCACCAAGGAAGCACCACCTGGCCAACGGAGTGGATCGGAACAGCGAAAAAAGCATTCTCAATACGCCATTCGACTTCAGGAGAAGCAAAAATTACGATTTAATTATGGAGTTACCGAATCGCAATTGATTCGATACGTAAGGGAGGCTCGAAAGGTGAAGGGATCTACCGGGGAGGTGTTGCTTCAGCTTTTGGAGATGCGATTGGACAACATTCTGTTTCGGCTAGGTTTTACGCCGACCATCGCGTCGGCCCGACAAGCAATCCGCCATGGTCATATCGTCGTCAATGATCGCAAAGCGACAATCCCCAGTTATCAATGTCACCCGCAAGATACCATCCTGATTTCTCCCAAAAAACGATCTCAACCCTTCGTGGACTCTTGGTTGCAAAGGAGAGATCGCTGGACTTTGCCACCTCATCTTCGCCTCGATGAGGAGAAAAGGATGGGTCTCGTTGGCCGGGTTGTTGACCGACCATGGGTCGGTCTCAAGCTGAATGAACTGTTGATCGTCGAGTTCTATTCGCGGAAACTCTGATCTTACGCCATATGGCAAGACGGTGGCGTGGTTTCCTACCCTCTTCTTCATCAGCTTCACTGATCAGCTTGGCTAATCAGCTTCGCTCATCTTTTTTCAAGGGAGAAAAGTCGAACCCCCCCTCATCCTCATCAGCTTCGCTGATGAAGTGTTCACCAAACGTGATGGCTTCATCAAGGTGATCAAAGGGGCGACATGTCGGAATTATTTAGGTTATGACTTGCCCCTTTTCGATAAAAAAAAGTTATGGGAGAGGTATGGTAAAATAAAATGGCATCCTCTTCTTAAGGGAGCGGAGAAAAGTCGTTCTATCTCTGCTCTGCGTCAATGAATAGAAGGGCGCAAGGGTTGTGTCGTGAAGGGGGGTGGTGACAAAAGCTAAACCTTCCAGCCGGCGGGATGCCGGCTGGAGGGGTGAAACGGGCAGATTGCATGATCGTAAAAACTTTGAATTGAGAAATAAGACATGGCTCCACAAACTGAAACGAAGACGGGTGCTGGATTTAAAGCAGGTGTGAAGGATTACCGACTTACCTACTATACTCCGGACTACCAAGTGAAAGAGACAGACATTCTAGCGGCCTTCCGTATGACACCGCAGACAGGTGTTCCGCCGGAAGAGGCGGGCGCAGCCGTGGCGGCGGAATCGTCGACAGGTACATGGACAACCGTTTGGACCGACGGACTGACCAGTCTTGATAAATATAAAGGCCGTTGCTATGACATCGAGCCGGTGGCGGGCGAAGAGAACCAATTCATCGCCTACGTAGCCTATCCACTTGACCTGTTTGAGGAAGGGTCGACGACCAACCTTTTCACGTCGATCGTTGGGAACGTATTCGGGTTTAAGGCGCTTCGTGCACTCCGTCTAGAGGATCTTCGTATTCCTCCAGCCTACGTAAAAACCTTCCAAGGACCTCCACACGGTATCCAGGTTGAACGTGACAAGCTGAACAAATACGGTCGAAGCCTTTTGGGATGCACCATTAAACCAAAACTGGGTCTCTCAGCTAAAAACTATGGTCGTGCGTGCTACGAATGTCTTCGTGGTGGGTTAGACTTTACCAAGGATGATGAAAACGTGAACTCGCAACCTTTCATGCGTTGGAGAGACCGTTTTCTGTTTGTAGCGGAAGCGACATATAAAGCACAGGCGGAGACGGGTGAGATCAAAGGTCATTACCTGAATGCAACGGCTGGGACGTGTGAAGATATGCTGAAGCGTGCCGAATGTGCAAAACATTTGGGTGTGCCAATCATTATGCATGACTACCTAACGGGTGGTTTCACAGCCAACACCACTTTGGCTCATTATTGCCGTGACCATGGTCTTCTTCTTCACATCCACCGTGCGATGCATGCAGTCATCGACCGTCAAAGAAATCATGGGATGCATTTCCGTGTGTTGGCGAAGGCGCTTCGTATGTCAGGTGGTGACCACCTTCACTCAGGGACGGTTGTTGGGAAGTTGGAAGGAGAACGTGAAGTAACTTTGGGCTTCGTTGACCTGATGCGTGATGATTACATCGAAAAAGACCGTAGTCGTGGTATCTACTTTACTCAAGACTGGGTCTCGCTTCCTGGAGTGATGCCGGTTGCGTCGGGTGGTATCCACGTGTGGCACATGCCTGCCTTGGTTGAAATTTTTGGGGATGACGCCTGCCTTCAATTCGGTGGTGGAACGCTTGGCCATCCATGGGGGAACGCTCCTGGGGCTGCTGCTAACCGCGTTGCATTGGAAGCCTGTGTTCAAGCCCGGAACGAGGGTCGTGATTTAGCTCGTGAAGGTGGTGATGTGATTCGTGCGGCCTGCAAATGGAGCCCTGAATTAGCTGCTGCCTGCGAAGTTTGGAAAGAGATTAAATTCGAATTCGATACCATCGATAAATTATAAGGAAAATCTTTGCCTTATCTTTAACTCGTTTCATTGAAGGCTTCTCCCCTTGGCAGTGCCAAGGGGAGAAGCTACATCCAGATACTCAATCTTGACAATTTTTAGTATTCTTATTATGGAGAACAACATCAGCCTTTCAGCACATACCCCTCTAGTTCTCATCCTTTGGTTATGTGCTGTAATAGATCAAAAGGTGACGTCGTGACTTCTTCTTTTTAAAGGTAGGCGATCCAAGTCGGTACTATTTAATCCGACAACCCTTTCAAAGATGATGGTGATGAAGCCATCACCTCTTATTTAATAAAAAAATGGGGATCAACGACCGTTACTATCATTACGCCAACGAGCTTCTTTAGGACTACCCTCCGTTGAATCCAGACATTATACGAAGAGCAGCTAGGAGGACCCCCAAAAGGGGGCCATCGAGAAGAAAAAATTAGGTGCCATTCATCGACGGTACCTCGTCGACGGCAACTTGGTCGACGAGTCCATACTCCTTCCCTTCCCGCGCAGACATAAATTGGTCACGATCCATGTCTCGTGAGATTCGACTCAACGGTTGGCCGGTTCGTTCTGCGTAGATTCGCCCAACTTGGTGACGAATTCTGAGAACCTCCGACGACTCTGAGACCACATCGGAGGCTTGGCCTTGGCTTCCACCTTCAGGTTGGTGAATCATGATTCGTGCATGAGGTAAAGCTATTCGTCTTCCCCGATCGCCCCCGGCCAAAACGAAGGAGGCCATTGAGGCAGCCGTTCCTACACATATCGTCGTCACATCGGCTTCGACATAATGCATCGCGTCATAGACGGCAATCCCACACGTGACCGACCCGCCTGGAGAGTTAATATAAAGAAATAAGCCCTTCGATTCTTCTTCAGCATTTAGATACAGCATAATGCCAATCAATTGATTGGCGAGTTCATCATCCAATTCTTGACATAAAAATAATACGCGATCTCGATACAACCGATTATAGAGATCGACCCACTGAGCTGCAGGCTCGCCGGGCATGCGAAAGGGAACTTTAGGAACACCAATGGGCATAGGAGAGTCTCGTTGCGTTGAGGGATGGAATGTGTCGGTCAGGACCGTCTTGGTCGAGCAAGCCTTTTAAGAAGCCTTTCGATCAGTATACCATGAAGGGGGATCGACCTCCTCCGGTCTTCACCGAAGGTGATGGAGTGGCTCCTTCGCGACTCCTTGGAGGGAAGAAATCATTTCTTTTGGGTGACTTACCTGTTTGACGCGACCACCATCGAAGAGAATAATCTCATGAGCTACCTCGATGGCCTCACGGTGATCGTGCGTAACAAACAGCGTCGTGACGGAAAGCCGCCCATGCAACGTTCTTAACCAGCTTCGTAACTCCTTCCTGACCTTAATATCGAGGGCACCGAATGGTTCATCTAACAGGAGAACCTTTGGTTCCGTCGCGAGAGCGCGAGCCAGCGCAACCCGTTGTCGCTGTCCCCCAGACAATTGAGCAGGGTAGCTTTTGGCAAACCCTTCCAGCTGTATCAGATGCAAAAGTTGTTGGACACGAGTCTCGACTCGAGGGCGGGGGATGTTGCGTAGCGTAAGGCCAAAGCCTATATTTTCGGAGACGGTCATATGTGCAAATAATGCATAGTTTTGAAACACGAAGCCGATTTCTCGCTCCTGGATCGAGAGGGACACCGAGTCTTGCCCTGCCAACCAGATTCTTCCCTCCGTGGGCTTTTCAAGGCCGGCTATTATTCGCAATAATGTCGATTTCCCAGAACCTGAGCCACCAACCAAAGCGACCAATGAGTTGGTCTTGATTTCCAAGTTAATATGGTCGAGCGCTTCAAACGTTCCAAACCTTTTCGACACATTCTCTATTAAAATACTCATTCCAACTTTTTTCCACTAGATCGACGCCTTTCCTTTGACGGGCTTCAGCTTTGCTGATGCCTTCCCCTTTCCCACCCACTTCCCCTTACCCAAAGGGTAAGGGGAAGGGGATGAGGATGGTAAAGGTGGTTGCTTCATAACCTTTCGGGAGAGCGACACTTATTCTCGCGGTGTCGAGAATTTCACCCATGTCCCCAGACAGAAGCAGGCAAATCAACTCCTCTCTTTCAACCTTCCCCTTGGCATAGGGCCTCCACCGAAAGTTATACCTTTACCTTCTTACCAGAGGTTTCGAAGCGACCCAAGAAAAAGGGCGTAAGGGAGGCGTAAGGAGACCACCTCAAGTATACACCCGCCTGCTCGTTCGAGGATGCCATCCAGAATTGGCCGGAGCGACCAGCCGTTTTTTCCGACTTTCTGTCCCGGTGTGGCAGGATGTGTCTCATATCTTCTTCGCTCCCAAGACGGATTGTGTATAATAGAGCACCTCAACGTCATTTAGGGTAATTGACCTGCGATGCTCGACCCATCCTAGACCGACAAGTCCGACCCCCTTCGAGAGACTTATGACTTTTCTATTTCAATTGACACTATTCGCATTTATCGCCTTATCTTTTCTTCTGGTTGTCGGAGTCCCGGTTGCCTTTGCTTCCCCAGAAGGATGGACGGAAAATAAAGGAACCGTCTTTTCAGGTCTTGGATTATGGATCCTATTGGTCTTTTTAGTCGGTCTATTAAATTCCTTTGTGGTGTAAATAGACTTCTCTTCACCTTGGTTCCCGAAGCGATACCCCTGGTTCGCTTCGATGCCTTTGGTAAGAAGGTAATCCCCTCAACAAAGAGCAAGCAAAGGGGCGGTCTGACGAAAAGAAAAGTCCCCTTTTCTATGGAAACGAAGAAGTATAGTTGCAAAAAAAAAAAAAAAGCATACCATATCTTCCATAAGGGTTGCTAACTCAATGGTAGAGTACTCGGCTTTTAACCGATTAGTTCCGGGTTCGAGTCCCGGGCAACCCAAATTTTAGTTCCGGGTTCGAGTCCCAGGCAACCCAAATTGAAGAGAGGAAATTCTCCATCCTTTCGAATCTTACTCCCGCCATCACCTTCCTAGACGTGCTGCAGTGACATCGATTCAATAAGATTGGAGATGGCACGCAAAATGGTCGCTCTAGTTGCCTTTTTTTTGGATTCATCCCCTTCATCAAGCTGATCGCTTCAGCTATCCATCATTTATCCAGTTTTTTTCGACCCAGCGAAACTCATCATTTCGCCTTCTCCGTGGTCTCTTAAGATGCGATATTTACGCCTTGAGTAGGTGAAGTAAGGCCGTCGGTCGGATCGTTTCCCCTTTGATGCGATGCCGATCCTCCTTGGGGACGAAGGGACTTGAACCCTCACGATTTTGAAAATCAACGGATTTTAAGTCCGTTGCGTCTACCAATTCCGCCACGTCCCCACCTTCTTCCAAAGCCTTCAATGGATATAATTGGGCGTTGGAGTGCGTAGTATAGCAAAAAACAAATAAATTGCTAGTTGATTCTTTTTCTATTTCGTGATATCTTTCCTTGCAGATCAGCGAAGCTAATCAGCTTTACTGATAGTATGCTTTACTTCCGCTGCGGCCTTGTCAAAAGGTAAGTTGCTTCACCAACTTCACCAAAGGTGACGCGACACGCCAAAAAAGAAAAGATATCTATGAAACCTCCCTTCTTTGTCAAAGAGATTTAACATTGAAAAAAAGAGTTGCCAAGTCGGTTACTTCGAGACGTCGACGAAGTCGAGTCGAGGAGACTTTTCGTAGCATCGAGTTAAAAAAGTAATGAATAAGGAAACAAGCAGCCTCTCCTCCAGGACCAAGAGGAGCGTCTTTGGGTCGATGCCCGAGTGGTTAATGGGGGCGGATTGTAAATCCGCTGGCAATGCCTACGCTGGTTCAAATCCAGCTCGGCCCAACACGAAGATCACCTCCCCCTCCTTAAAGGGGAAGCATTCCTTTCCCTAGCTTGATCGAGGTCGGAAGGTATAAAACAAAAGTTGCAGACCCTTTGAAAAAAAGAAAGGAGAGAGGAGCTGAAGTACCTATTTGCTTCCCGTCATTGCGTCGTTTTAAGAATCATTCCGATCCCCTTCCCCAAAGGGGATGGGGAAGGAAATGAGAATGGGAAAGGGAAAAAGAAAAAGGAAGGGAAAGATAATTCCTCGATCAAGGTGATCATCACTCCTTCGATTGTGAACACTATGGTGCCACAATTCCTCCTCGACTCGCTACCTTTCGAGTTATTAGATGGATCGAGTCATTAGATGGCTCGAGTTATTAGATGGAGGCGATCATCGTCGATATTTTTTTTGCTATACTTCTGTTGGAGAGGACCTTATCTTCCTTGGTTAAAGGTCCCAGACTTACTTCTCTCTTGGTCAAAGATCCCAGACTTACCTTTCTTTCACCAGCGTCGAGAACTAATCGATGCACCTCTCTCTCGCGTCGCTCGAACTGCAAGGTAGCGTTGCCGTCTTGATGTGGCAAGAGAGAATGTCATTCAATGATGGTCTACCTGACTGAACTGGGTCAAGATCTGCCAAGGAGGTTGGAGCTCCATTCTATGTTTTGTAGGATTGAAGAGATGAACGCTGAAAAGAAAAGAATGTCGCCCTTTGAAATGGAAAAGATGGAGAAACGACCGCAGAAGAAAAGGGGGGCAGACAGGCCGGCCTACCGTGCTCTGCCACACGAATCGGAGCTGGCGTGGGTGGATCCGGAACGGGTAGCTCCGGAAACCCACACTCTATGGACATCGGAACCGCCCTGGAAAGATCCAGAATGGGTAAAGCCTGAGGATTCGGCCTCAGACTCTGATCGGAAAAAGGTTGAAACCACGCCATCTAATCTAGTGCAAGGTACCACGAAGGAGAAAGACCCCAAGAAGGCGGATACTGATTCCGTCGAAGGAAAAGAAGATTCGGCTTTGCCCTCTCAAAAAGGAGTGGCGGAGGAGGAACCATCTCACCCATCCCCAGCCTCCCCGGAGGTAGGGCTAGAGGAGGAACCATCTCCGGTCTCCCCGGAAAAAGAGATCTCCCCGGAAAGGGAGAAGGAAGTGAATTTTGAGATTGATCCAGAAGAATGGAGAATGGGTGAGGGTTGGAGATATGATAATGAACCAGAAGGGTGGAGGATGGAAGATGAGTCATTATCTATACGATCTCAGGCTAGCCTCCTACATGGAGTGGTCAATTTAAAAAAGGCCAATCGAAAGATCGATGAGTCGGTCCTCAGAGAAGAGGAAAGAGGGATGGAGGAGGAGGCGGAATACGCCCGGCAAGAGTTGGAGATGCAATGGCGTAGGGAATATGAAGAGCAAGTGGAAGACGAAACCAAAGGTGTCGTTTTACAAACTGAAAAAATCGCTTCGCTAAGCGAAAATGTCGCTTTCTCCATCGACGGTGAAGCAATGGGCCAAATCGAAGGTATCGTATCATCTTCGCCTTCCCCTTCCTCTTCCCCTTTGGAGAAGGGGATGGAGAAGGTAAAGGTGATTGCTTCATCATCACCTTTGGTGAAGCAGGGCGAAGAAGAGGCGCAAGGAGGGGAAGAGGAAAGCAGCGAAAAGGTGATTGCTTCATCATCACCTTTGGTGAAGCAGGGCGAAGAAGAGGCGCAAGGAGGGGAAGAGGAAAGCAGCGAAAAGGTGATTGCTTCATCATCACCTTTGGTGAAGCAGGGCGAAGAAGAGGCGCAAGGAGGGGAAGAGGAAAGCAGCGAAAAGGTGATTGCTTCATCATCACCTTTGGTGAAGCAGGGCGAAGAAGAG